>ERZ779843.232-NODE-232-length-90175-cov-8.179383_pt1 | contig 90175 bp, 83 predicted proteins | sample MGYA00511560_ERZ779843 | MGnify/ENA primary metagenome ERZ779843 (study PRJEB29588, sample SAMEA2158062) | human gut metagenome | biome: human gut; feature: human-associated habitat; material: faeces | place: Denmark | collected 2008/2010 ... | reverse complement strand
GAATAACTAAATTATAATTTATTTTATACTGATTTACATCATTTGAAATCAGTATAAAATTATGTAGTTTTAGAAGCTTTATTTGTACCATTAATTTAATTCAAGTTACAAATAAGGTGGGAATATGGATAAGAAAAAGCTTCTGGGACGAAGGATTAAAGAACTAATTAAGCAAAAAAATATTAGTCAGGAAAAACTAGCAGAACTTGTTGGTATTGAGCCGACCGCCTTAAGTAATATAGTCACAGGTAGGAATTATCCGTTAATGTCGACCTTAGAAAAGATTTTACAAGTTTTGGGTGTTAACTTTTCCGACGTCTTTAATTTTGAACATCAGAATGATAATGAAAATTTACAAGCAGAGATTGAACAAATATTGAATAATAATCCCGAACGAATGAAAGATTTTTATAAAATAGCAAAAGCTTTGGTAGAGTAGGACACAATTCTTTTCAATGACTTGAAAAAGCTTTTAAAAAAGAGTGTTAATTGAGTACGTCCGAATAAGACGTGCTTATCGTTTATACTTTTTAGCAAAAGGAAAATTTTATGAATATTAATTTTCGAAGCAGATACTTTAACGTAATTATAAATGATATGATATTTGAGTTATTTGGACATATTTCCAGATACAAATGCTGGGAATTTGAAAGATGGATGAACCCACAAAATGAAAAGAGATTAGGATTTGAAATATCTTATGTCATACGAGTTCTTGACCATTATATATTTTATTTAAATTTATCAATAGGAAGCTATAATATTAGATTTGAACTTTTTGACAATAGGGAATGGGATGCTCATACTGATAAATTTATTACTTGGCAGGATTATTGCAAACTCCCAGAAAAACGAGAAGGTAAACCAAAAATTAAATACCGCAAACGGGGCAAAGAAAAATGGTACTTTTCATCAAAGTATTTAAAGTTGTACAATTTAGATTTTTTAAATGACCCGTTCGGGATAACTGTTGAAGTATCTCATTTACCAATTCTTTTTTGCTCTATTTTACAATTTGGTAAAAATTTATATTGCAACACCGGTTTAAAAATTAATTTTATAAAGACTCCCCAGGGACTTGGCTGCGATTTTGAAATCAGCCTGTTGGGATATTTTATTAAATTAAAAATCCAAAAAAATTGGCACACTTTCTTTACGCAAATTGCAGGTGAAGATGAAAAATTTAAATATTACACAATGGAAAACGAACATGAGTTGGCAGAGCCGCATATTCATGTTTGTGTTGATTTTGACAATCCAAAATGGCACGGTGAGAAGTTTGAAAATTTTCAGCCATTAAAAACTATTACTACAGTTCTAATTAATGAAACTCAAGAACTTTATTACGCAGATAATTTAATTTTGGAGGATATTTGTGATTTTAAAATTGAGTTTTACAAAAAACAAATCTGTGACTGGTTAAATGACAATGATACGCATTTGGACGGAGTAAGTAATTCACAACTTGCATTGCGTAATTATCATTTGAGTAATTCTGGAAAATAAACATGTCCATATTTGACGAATATTTATACTATAATATTTTTTTAATACAAGGATGCTAATGAATTGTTGGTAAAAAACAAATATTTGTTAAAATAGCAATTGTATAAGTATGAAAATTTTGCTTTAGAAATTCAAGAAAATATATAAAAAAAATAATATTCACAGTGTGCTACTGACATAATTCTTTTCAATAGCTTGAAAAACCTTTTAAAAAGAGTGTTAATTGAGTACGTCCGAATGAGACGTACTTATATTTTATACTTATTACAGATAAGGAAATTTTGACATGAAATATTTAATCAGAGCAAACAAAGTAGTATTCAGCGGGAATATGCAGATGATAATGAAGTACATTTCAGATTTTTACAAATCAGAAACCAAAGAATGGACAGGTAAATCAGGTGAATGGAATGATTTAGGCAAATTCAAAACATTTATTGAATCTATGGGGTATTCAATCAAAGACAAAATTCCTTCAAATTGTCGTTGTGAAGGTACGGCTGTTACAAACTCCGAATTCAAGAAAATTTTGGGCGAGTGCAAATTTGACATTAAAGCTGTTGCCGAAAGGTTACACACAGATGAGAGAACCGTCGCACAAATAGTTAGAAAAATGAAATTGAGGAAATAATTATGTACGAAATCAAAGGAAAATATACATCCGCAAAAATTTTTACAGAAAGTGAAGATACAGATGTAACAGAACAAACGCTTGCTGTTTGTAATCATCCTATATTTAAGGATTGTCAAATTAGGATTATGCCTGACTGTCATAAAGGCAAAGGCTGTACAATAGGTTTTACTGCTGAAATGCCGAAAAGCGGTGAAATTATTCCAAATATTATAGGAGTAGATCAATTTTGCGGAATGCATGTTATAAAATTGAGCGATAACGATATTACAAACGATTATGAAAAACTGGATAAAGTTATTCGCAGGAATATCCCTTTTGGCAGGGACGGAAGGAAAAGATTTAGTGAACTTGTACCGGAAGAATTTATTGAAAAAACAAAAAAGATTTGTAAAGACATTCTGAAAGATAATTTTGTAAACCATGTTAATAAAATCGGTTCGTTAGGCGGTGGAAATCATTTTATTTCTCTAGAAAAAGGTTCAACCGGGACATATTTGATAATTCATAGCGGCTCAAGAAATATTGGTTTAAAACTGGCAATTTATTATCAAGATCTTGCTATCACAAAAAATTGCTATGGGGAGGGTGAACTAAAACAGCTTTCCTTTTTAACAGATAAAGATGCACAGGATTATTTGGCTTGTGCTGAATATTGTCAAGAATATGCAAAATTAAACCGTAAAATTATGGCACACGATATTATGGTTGGAATGCGTTGGAAAGCAGAAGATGAATTTGAAACAGTTCATAATTATATAGGCAAAGATGGAATTATTAGAAAAGGTGCAATCTCTTGTTATAAAGAAGAAAGAGTGCTAATTCCTCTAAATATGGCGGAGGGTTCTTTGATTTGCATTGGTAAAGGAAATACAGATTGGAATAATTCTGCTCCACATGGTGCAGGCAGGGTTTTATCAAGAATGCAGGCAAAAAACCAATTAACAATGCAGGAATACAAAAAACAAATGTCAGGTATTTTTTCAAGCTGTATTTCAACTGCGACACTTGATGAAGCTCCGATGGCATATAAAAACAGTACAGAAATTATAAAAGCGATTGAACCAGCAGCTGAAATAATTGATCATTTAAAACCTCAGTATAACTTTAAAGCTAAAGAATAAATATGTCCGTACTTGACGTATATTTATGCTAGAATATTTTTAAAAGGAGTTTCAATATGGAAGATAAACCAAGATATTCAAGAGTTTCGGATATTATTGATCTGATAATTTTCATGCTTTCACAATTGAATGGGGTTTCTTTGAATGATATTCAGGAACGTTTTGGAGTTTCCAGACGAACGGCAGAAAGAATGCGTGATAGTGTTTTGTCTATATTACCACAGGTTGATGAAATAGCAACCGATGAACGTTGCAAACGCTGGGGATTTACAAATTATTCGTTGAATGAACTTGTATCGTTTTCAAATGAAGATATTGCGTTTTTGGAAAATTTGAAACCTGCTTGCGATAAAATGTCACAAACCGAGCTTGATGAAATTTTGACAAAAGTTAAGGCTCTTAAATACAGGCATACAAAAATGGATGAAGCACAGGTAGAGTTACTGCTTCAGTCAGAAGGTTATGCAGTTCGTCAGTCACAGAATTATAAAGTTGATTTGAATGTTGTTTCTGTAATACGTCAGGCGATTAAAGAAAACAGAAAAATCCAGACTGAATACAAAAATAAAGTCAGGATTTTAGAGCCTCTTGGCTTAATTTACGGGGAAAAAGTGCATCTGATAGCAAGAGAAAATGCAAAAGGGCAGAACGAATACAACTATATTTTACATAAACTTAAAAATGTTAAAATTCTGGCAGAGAAGTTTGACCCAAAAGGTTTCGATTTACAGGAATTTTCTAAAAAATCGTTCGGCGTTTATTTTGGAGAGGTTTATGATGTTAAATTAAAATTTATCCCGGAATCAGCGGAAGATGTTTTGAACTATAACTTCCACCCAACACAAAAAATGAAGCAGCAGGCTGACGGCAGTGTGATTGTAACTTTTAAAGCAAGCGGCGATAAACACATTATGTGGAACCTTTTCAAATGGGGCTATGCGGTCGAAATTCTTGCCCCGAAAGACTTGAAAAAGAAATACAAAGATTATATCGACGAGATTAAAAAAAATTTTTAAAATAAGGAGTAACGAATGGCATCATCGCTTAAACCGAATTCAAAACAGCAGGAATGTATAGATAATATTGAAGGGAAATACCTCGTTCTGGCCGGGCCGGGTACTGGCAAAACTTTTACAATGATTCAGCGTATAAAATCAATGATTGAACGAGGAATTCAAGCTGAAAAGATCTTGTGTCTGACATTTTCTGATGCTGCAACTAATGAAGTACGAACCAGACTTGAAAAAGAATTACAAAAATCCGATGTCGGAGTTAATGTTTATACATATCATGGATTTTGTAATGAAATTATTTCCGAAAACACAACAGACTTTGAAATTTCAGAAAATATCAGGGTTATATCCTCTGCTGTTTCTGTTTCATTGATGAAAGAATGCATAGATGAAGTCAATTCAAAAGTTTACAGAACTAAACGCAATGATCCTTATTATTTTATTAAAGATATCAAAGACGGAATTAATGCTATCAAATCAAACAGGCTTACAAAAGAAAAATATTTTGCAAACCTTGAAAATAATCCCGATTGGAAACCACAGTTGATTGCACTTAAAAATGAGTTAAGAGAAAAATCCGAAAAAGGTGAAAAAATTACGAAAACATTGACCGGCGGGATTGAAAACCTTGAAACAAAAATTGAAAAAGCAGAAGAGTTGTGGAAGTTTTATGAACTTTATCAATCTAAAATGGAAGAACAGCATTATTTAGACTTCAGCGATATGATTAATCTTGTTTTGAATAAGTTTGAAGAAGATTTTGCATTTTTATCCAAAATTGCCAATAAGTATGAATATATTCTGGTTGACGAGTATCAGGATACAAATCAAAACCAGAATGAGCTTATATTTCAACTGACAAAAGCACTTGATACTGAAAATGTGTTTGTCGTCGGAGATGATGATCAGATAATTTTCACATTTCAGGGGGCAAGACTTGATACTATTGAAAAATTTTTGGAAGAATTTCCTCAGACAAAAGTTATTTGCCTTAAAGAAAATATGCGTTCCACTCAGAGTATTCTCGATATTTCCCGAAAAATTGCAGGACTTGACAGCAGACGCTTAGAAAATAATCCTAAGTTTGAAAAGTACAATATAGATAAATCTTTAATTGCAAAAAATGAAGATGTAATTATAAAAGATAAAAAAGTTCGTCTTTATAGATACGCTGACATTTTGCAAGAGTATCAGGAAATTGTTGAAGAAATAGTCCAACTTGTAAATTCTCCGGCTTGTCCTCTTAACAAAAACGGAGAGAAGAATTTAGCGGAAATTGCAATTTTGACACGCGGAAATGCCGAGCTTGCAACTTTTGCAGAAATGCTTAAAGCCCGTAATATTCCTTCTGAATTAAAAGACGGTAAAAGTATATTTAAAATAAAATCTTCTACTGTTTTATTTTATTATATGCAAATGCTTGTAAATCCGGAACTTCATTCAGATAAATTCTTCAAACTTATGCTGTCAAGACCTTTTAATTTAAACGCAAAAGATTTAGAAATTTTATACGAGAGAAAATCCCATTGTAAAAGTTTGAATGATATTTTTGATTCTGTTTCTCTTGAGGATATGAATGAACCTGAAAAATTTAAGAATTTTGTTGAAACTTTTAGATATTTGCAGAAGTACAAGACTAATGAAACCTTAAAAAATGTAATTCTTGAAATCGGCTCAAAGACAGGCATTATTGATTATTATATCAATTCTGAAGTAAATCGTGTGGAAAATATCGCAGGATTGAAGAAGCTCCTTGATGAAGCTGTTGATTTTTCAACTGTTCATAAAAAAATCAGCCTTGAGGATTTTGTAGAATATCTTGAAATGTGTTTGACAGATGATATTGCAATTAAAACAGATAAAGCTCCGGTTACGGTGAATGCCGTTCAGCTTTCGACTTACCATTCTGCAAAAGGACGGGAATTTGAATATGTCTATATGCCGACATTAAAAAAGAAAGACTGGGAAAGCAGCAGCCGTTCACTAAAACCAATTATTCCACTTGAAGAATATAAGAGTGAAACTGAATTGAAAGAAATGAAAATATCTGATGCTATAAAATTAATGTATGTCGGTATGACAAGGGCAAAACATACATTAAGGCTTTCTTATCCAAAATCAATAAATGGTGTCGCACAAACTCCAACCTCATTTATTTCCGGATTTGAAGATTTATTTGAAACTGAGCCCGAACCGTTTACGTTTGACGTTGATTCTTATTGGACGGAACAAACAAAAGCTTTAATAAAAAATGATTATGATTACGAAAAAGATTTCTGTTTGCTTGTTGATAAAAAGCTTGAAGGCAGGTCTTTTTCACCAAGTTCTATAAATACATATTTGAAATGTCCACGACAGTATCTATATAATTATATTCTGGACTTAAGTGCGAAAGACGGGAATCCCGACTCAGTTAGTTATGGTTCTGCTGTGCATTCCGCCTGTGAATTCGCTGTAAATTTTGCTATAAAAAACAGCTGTTATCCTACAAAAGAGGAATTTATAAATAGTTTCAAACGGGAATTAGATAATCAACCTATGTCAAGTTTGCAGCAGCGGAATATTCATGAAGAAAGAGGTGAAAAAGCCCTGTCTGAATATTACGTCCAACTCTACAACACTCCTGTAAAAAACTTATACGCAACGGAAAAAAAGATTGAACTAGAAATTGATGGCGTGAAATTTAAAGGAATTATCGACAGAATTGATAAAAATGATGACGGAACTTTTACAATTTATGATTACAAAACCGGCAGTGCTAAAAATGAAAAATCAATTTGTGAAGGCGGCGACCACGAAGATTATTATAACCAAATTGGGTTATACAAATACTACTTTGAAAAACAAACCGGTAAAACTGTAAAAGAAACAACCTTTATCTTTCCGGACGAATTTACAGACAATTTTACACTTGTACTTACTGACGAAAATTGTATTGAAATTGATCAAAAATTTAAAACAGCAATTTCTGACATCAAATCGTATAAATTTAACCCGATGTCGTCTAAAAAATCCTGCAAATGGTGCCAGTATAAAGATTTTTGTCATTTAGAAACAAATTAAAATTTTCCTCCGACCGTAATTGACATAGCTTTTTGTTAATATAAATAATAAGGAGGTCAAAATGCTTGAGAACACAGTTATAATCGGAGTTGGCAGGGGCGGATGCAATGCTTTATCTAAAGTTAAACTTAAAGTCGAAAAACTTTTCGTTGATACGGATAAGAAAGATGTTGAAAAGTATTCTGGGTTTTGTATCGGTCTAAAAACCTGTAACGGTTTGTCCACAGGTGGCGATGTTGTTAAGGGCGAATTAGCTCTTAGGGAAAGCAAATTACAGATTTTGGACAGAATAGGAAAGTTTTCAAACTGGATTATTATTGCTCCTCTTGGCGGCGGAACATCTTGCGGTGGATCAAAACAGCTCGCTGATTTGGCTCTGGATAACTACAAGTCCGTAAAAGTTTTGGCAAGTATGCCGTTTGAGTGGGAAGGAAACCGCCGCAAACATCACGCAGTTGAAACTGTTTCGTATATTAAAAATTTGTGCGAAGTCATAGACGTTGAATTTGATCCTAAAAAATATCCGTCTCAAATCAGTATGACTGATATTTTTAATCTTTTGGACGAAAAATATATGGAAGCTATTGAAAAGATTTGTGTTTGACGGCTTGAAAAGTCTTAAACAAAGAGCAATGCTGTTAAAAGAGGTAACTTAATGAAAAGAAACAGAACACAAGTCGAAAAAGAATGGAAAAGGATTTTTGCCACAGATTTACCCAAACACATTCACAAGGCTTATGCCGAAAAATATATAAAATGGCAAAAAGAAAACAAAGGTTTTGAAAAATCCTTACAAAAACAAATCGACAAACTTGTCGAAAATTATGAAAAAGGAATCTCCGCATTTACCCCATCTACCCCTTTGGAGATAAAAAACGGAACAAAACTCATTCGGGAATTCAAAGGAATCAAATATGAAGTTACAAAATTCGACAGTGGTTATGAATTCTCTGGCAAAATATATAAAAGTCTTTCTTCAATTGCAAATGAAATTACAGGAACCCGTTGGAATGGAAAGAAATTTTTTGGATTGGTGAAATGAAAAAATTAAGAAATAAATTTATATCAGCAACAGATTTTAGTCGAGGGAAATCCTTTGTCAAAACTTTTGACTGTAATGAAACTTTTTGTATAAATAAAAATGGTGAAGTCCTTTTTAAAACAGAATATTATCCGTTTGGAAGTTTTAACGAAGCCAATCAAGTAATTATTTACAACAACGAATCACTCTGCGGAGTTATGGATAATCGTGGCAAAATCGTTATTCCGTGCGAGTATGATTATATTTATCAGCGACCGGACGGTTACACTCTGGAAAAAGATAATGTCTATAAAATTGTGAAATCAAACTCTAAAACTGCATCTTTTGTTCAGAAAACTGTGACATCCGTACCTTGTACTCCGCAGGAAAAAGACGGAAAGTGGGGAATTATTCGAGTTCCAACAACAGAAGTTATGATCCCTTTTGAATACGATTTTTGCGCTTGGTTTCTGGAATATGAACTTGCTGAGGTTCGAAAAAACGGCAAGTGCGGATTTGTAAATCCTAAAAACGAGATAATTATTCCGCTTGAATACAACAGTGTGGGATTATTCGGGTTTAAATACGGAATTTGTCTTGTCGAAAAAGACGGAAAATGCGGGTTTATAGACAAAAATAACAATTTTGTAATCCCTTTGAAATACGGCTCATCAAGCGGCGAATTCTTTGATGGAATTGCTTGCGTTGAGGTGAACGAAAAATCCGAAACTTATTACAAATATATTTTTACAAACGATAAAGATGCGTTCTAATGATAACAATTGTGTCTTTGGACTTGATTAATAATGCACAAAGAGCGATGAATGGAGTATGACAAAAGTTTTAAAATGTGCCATATATACAAGAAAATCATCTGAAGAAGGTCTTGAACAGGATTTCAATTCTCTTGATGCACAGCGTGAGGCTTGCGAAGCATATATTAAATCGCAAAAGCACGAGGGATGGGAGTTAGTCGAAAAACAATATAATGACGGCGGGTTCTCGGGAGGAACAATGAATCGGCCTGCGTTTCAGGAACTTTTGGAAGATGTCGAAAAAGGTGAGATTGATGTCGTTGTTGTTTATAAAGTTGACAGACTGACACGCTCGTTGATGGATTTTGCAAAAATCGTAGATGTCTTTGATAAACACGAAACCTCGTTTGTATCAATAACGCAGCAGTTTAATACAACAACTTCGATGGGCAGATTGACGTTAAATATTTTGTTATCCTTTGCTCAATTTGAACGAGAAGTGACAGGTGAAAGAATTCGGGATAAGTTTGCGGCATCGAAGAAAAAAGGAATGTGGATAAACGGGAAGCCACCAATGGGTTATATTAAAGTAGATGGTAAACTGGAAATAGAACCCAGCGAGGCAAAAACCGTTAAACTCATTTTTAGTAAATATCTTGAAATCGGAACGGTTCCGAACTTGGTAAAATATCTTCAGGAAAACAAGATTTATACCCGAAGCGGCAAAGAGTTTTACAAAGGTCATTTGTACAAAATCTTGCAAAATAAAACCTATATCGGCAAAATTGTTCACAAAAATAATGTTTATGGCGGACTTCACGAACCTATAATCGATTTTGAAATTTTTGAAAAAACACAACGGTTTTTAGCTCAAAATGCGTTAATCCGCAAAAATTCTACAAATGCCGCAAGTGGTTCGTTATTAAAAGGAAAACTTTTTGATGATAAAGATAATTACATGTCGCCGACTCATAGTTGTAAAAGTGGTAAAAGATACCGTTATTATGTTAGCCAGGCACAAATTCAAAACCGATTACAAGATTTAGGTTCGGTGTCAAAAATCTCGGCAGGCGAGATTGAAAACTTTGTCACTGAAAAAATTAAAGAATTTGCATTTAATAAAAAACTTCTGCAAGAATTGTTTGCAAATTATTCAGTAAGTCAGCAAAAAATAATTTTTGAACAAATTGAATCAAAACAAATCAATGCAAATTTTATAAGACACGTGCTTCTTAAAGCAAAAATTTCAAGCCAATCGGTTTCAATAACTGTTTCAAAAACGCTTGTCAAAGAAGCAATAGAATATTTGATTTTCGGAATCCATCTGCCGGTTGAACAAAAATATAACAAAAAATCTCTGGTGGAACAGTATTACAATATCCGAATAAGTTCCACAACGAAAAACGGAAGCAAAATGATAATCGGCGATGTCTGCCAAAAAGAAATTAATAAAAGTCTTGTCAAGGCAATCGTCAAAAGTTTTTATTACCACAAGTTAATGTTTGAAAATAAATTAACCTCAGAACAAAAAGCCAATACTCATATTTACAGGTTGATGAAACTGAGGTTTTTGCCTAAAGGCATTATTAAAGCTATTTTGACAGGTTTACACGAACCAGACTGGACAATTGATAAATTGTATACATTTTTATAAAGGGAATTATGGCAACACTGGAAGAATTAATCGAAGTATTAAAAGAAATTTTGAGTCTTGATTGCGAAAACTACAAAGCAAATGTTTACATCGGCGGGAAAAACTTATTCATCCGCAGATTTGATGAGGAAGATGCGTATTTTATAGAACTTTAAAATAGACCCCCGAAACTGACGTGCTGTTAATTTAAAATAAAATTTCAAGAACAAAAAGGAATAATTGGTAACTTATGAATGATATGCAAAAAATTATTGAAATCCTAGAGGAAAAACAAATTAAATACAATTTATTTGATTCAAAACTTATTGTCCATGGACACTTGGATTTAAGTGGATTAAGTATAACTAATCTACCACAAAATCTCAAAGTTACAGGTAGTTTAATTCTAAGAAACACCCAAATTACAAAATTGTCAGATAATTTAAGTTGTGGTTTGGATTTAGATTTAAGAGCCTCAAAAATAAAATCTCTTAGTGATAATTTATTTGTTGGAGGCAATTTATATTTAAATGATACCGCTATAAATCAACTACCAAATAATTTGATAGTAGGTTGGAACTTAGATTTGACAAATACTCAAATCTCAAAAATACCGTCTGATATAATTATTGGACGAGATTTGATATTAAAAAATAGTAGTATAAAACAATTGCCAAATGGGTTCAAAGTCGGACAAAATTTATATTTAAATAATTCCAAAATTTCAACTCTTCCGGAAAATTTAGTAATCGGGGGTGATTTAGATTTAACTGATACATTAGTCGAAAATTTGCCCAAAAACTTGTTAGTTGGGAAAAATATTCTGTTTAAAAATGATATAATAACTAATCCAAATAATGAAAGTTATTTATTTTTTATAGAACTATATAAAACACTAACTTGGAAAAATGGAAAGTATTTAGCAATACATGGATGTTTATATGAAGTCTTATCAAAACATAAAAAAGTTTTAAAACTTAAATATTTAACTATTGATAAAGATGTTTTTATTTTTGAAAAAGATGATATTTTTGCTTTTGGAAACAGTTTACTCGGGTCATACATCAATTGGTTATTTATTACTGCGGCACAGACAAATAATACTAAATATAAAAATCTTGATTTAAATAATAAGTATGACTTAGTTGATTTGATACTTTGGTATAAAAATTCAATAGGTGTTACTGTAGCAGAAATAGAGCAGTTTATAAAATCAAATAAAGCTAAACTTAAATCTCAATTAACCTTGAGTGAACTTTATTCCTTAACAAAGGGAATTTGTCCTCTAAAAGATAAAAGGTTTAATGATATATTAAACAGATTAAAGAATGAACAAGAGGAATAAAATGAAAAAAATAAAAACTTTAAAAGATGAATATATGAGTTCAGGTTTGTATAAATGTCTTGAACCGTGGGAAACTCCCGAGGATGCAGAAGGATTTTTCCTGACACCGTTTAATCAAAAAGAAACCGGACTTGCTATGTGGGTCAGTTTGAGATGTGTTGAAAATAAAGGTGAACCGCCATTTTTACGTTTTCAAAACGACCGAAAAACAAAATACAACAGCAACTGGGTAAAAATGTATATTGACGGCACACTAGACAATTACGAAAACAAAAAGATTATTTTTACAGACGCCGAAATGCAAGCCATCAAAGACTGGATAAACTTGAATAAAGAAATTATTATCAAACATTATTATCAGGAATACGATTCCGCCGATGTTTGTCGGGAAATAAAAAAGTTAAAGGAGTAAAAAGATGTCAGAAGAAAAGCGAGAATTGACAAAAGAAGAACTGGAAGATATTGAGTTGGAAAAAGCAGGCTTTACCCGAGCTGAAATCGAAGAAATTGATAGGCGTGCTACCGAAAAATCTATTTCTTGGGAAGAATTTATCGATGAAATTTTTTCACAGGATGAAATATTAGAAATGGACAAACGATCTAAAGATATAGGAAAAGTCCCTTCTTATACATCAGATGAGATATTAAAAGAATTAGGTTATACAGATATTCTGGAATGAAAATAAAGAATTTTAAGGACATAACATGAACATCAAAAACATCGAATCAGTTTTACCTATAACCGAAGAACAATTGCTAGCACAAATAGATTGCCATCACGAAAATTTGCGGGCAAATGTATCTTGGCACGAAACATTTTTTATGGATAAAGACGGTAAAATTATCGCCAATTTTAAAAACAAAAAACCATTTTATGTTCGTCAATTAACTTCCAAACACAATAATTTATTTGTACTTGCGGGCTTTGACAATATTTATTACATTGTTTTGGTATATGATGATTTGACCTATACAACTTTGAATTCTTATGAAGATATAGAATTGGGTGTTGAGGATGGGTGTTTTGCAGTAAAACAAAACGGTTTATGGGGATTTATAAATGAAGAAGCTGTGGAAATAATTGAACCTCAATATGAAAATTATTGTGCGTTCTCAAATGGATTTGCGGCAATCTGTAAAAACGGCAAATGGGGGTTTATAAATAAACAAAACGAAATTGTAATTCCTTTTGAATATGAAATTCCAGATTATTCATGTTTTAACGGAAATTATGCACCTGTTTCAAAAAACGGTAAATTCGGTTTTATTGATACGAGCAACAGGACTGTAATTTCTTTCAAATACGAGAATGCTTTAATGCGATCAAAATATGGAAAACTTTTTCCTGTGAAACTTAATGGGAAATGGGGTTTTATTGATTACAACGAAAATAGAATAATTCCATTTGATTTTGACAATGTAGAGTGCAATACTGACGGGTATTCGGTTTACGAAGTGATGAAAAAAGTTGATGAAAAAGAACTTTACGGGTTGGTTGATGCAAGAAGTAATAAAGTTATTATTCCCTGTGAGTATCTTTCACTTTGACCGAATCCAAATTCTATTCAAGCCCAAAAACAAAACTGGAAATATGTTTTGTTAAATTGGGATGGTGAGGAAGTGTCAGAAGAATATGATTTTATAGCGGAATATTCATATGATGATTTATATATTGTAATAAATAACAAAAAAGAAGGATATATAAATGAAAACGGTGAAATTGTAATTCCTCTTAAATACAATAAGTGCAACCCTTTTTATGGCGGTTTGGCTATTGTAAAAGATAAAGATTGTTTTAGGATTATAAATCAGTTAAATTTATCAGTTTTTGATAATAATAAATGTGATAAAATTTATAATACTGGGTTAGGAATATATATTTTAGAAAATTCTGAAGAAGTATTGTTTTGGGGGAATTTGACTTCTTCCTTAATTGAAGATATATCTGCTGAAAATTTAAAATCGGAAACATATAAATTTATAAAAAATATAGATGCAAGAAGTTTGTTTTTACAAAAAATAGGCATTGAAAAAATGCTTCAATACGGTACAGTAGTAGATACTTATGAAAATTACCCTGACAATGAAATGTGGGCAAAATCAGAATATAAAATAATTGACATGTCTGCATTAAAACTAATTGAATCGCACTCGTTATTTGATGATGAAGTCAATTATTTCACTTATGCCCAATATAAGGAATAAAAAATGTTAGAAGAAAAGCGAGAATTGACCAAAGAAAAATTTGAAGATATTGAATTGGAAAAAGCAGGCTTTACCCGAGCTGAAATCGAAGAAATGGATAGGCGTGCCACAAATATTGAAAATGCTATTCCATGGGAAGAATTCTGGCAAAAAATAAAAAATATTTAGATAAAAAGGAGTAAAAATTATGACAGAACAAAAAAGTAAAAAAAGAATGTATTTTCATGGCGAATGTGTAATCGCAGAGATTACTGAACTGCCTGAAAAATTGAAACGACGTGATGATAAGGATTCCATAATGATTGCGGAATCAGAAACAATCGGAAATGAACACAGAATTAAGATTAAGGAAGGTGTTGAGTTCTTTGAAGATGCTAACAGAGTTTTGTATATGAAAAATACTGTGCCGACAGAAGTTTATTGCCTGCACACTGAACGCCACGACACAATCACACTTCCAGAAGGCTTTTGGCAAATAGATAAAGCTCAAGAGTATGATTATTTGTCTGCGATAGTAAAAGCGGTGAGGGATTAAAACATGGCAGATATCTATATAATAAATTCTGAACCCCCAAAAGATATTGCACTGGAAAAGCAACAAATTGATTCAAAAAATCATTATACAGTTTTAAAATCAAAGACTGCAAAAGCTTTGTTAATAAAATTGAGGAATACGAAAACAACAAACGTATTGCTGCTGAATTAAAACGACAAGAACAAGAAATGGAAAAAGCACGTAAAATTAAACCGTGGCAAGATTTTTTGTTTGCAAAAACTTTTGAACCAAATAAACTTACAAATAGAGAGATAGAAGAATTATGTATGGAATTTTATGAAAATTTTATTCTCCCAAATAAACGTCGTTTGAAAAATTATTCAAAACATCCTTCTGTGAAAATTATAGAAGAATTAAAATGGTGGTTTCCTTGGAGAACGGATATTTCTGGTTCAAGAGGTTACAAACAAATTGTGGATAAATATCTAAAAAGAATTGATGATGAAATCGGTATTAGAAACAGAGCCATACTTGCTCTTCCATTTACAGATCCTGTTTATGTAAATGGGGCTTATAGTCATTTAATAAATCGAAATAATAACTTTTGAGGGATTGTTCAATATGGAATCGAAAATAAGCGTATATATTATATAAATTTTGAAGGTCAACAGCTAAGCGAAGAAAATCAAAAGTTTTGGAATTGGTACCAAAAGTCATTTGATGTTGTTGCAATGTATTATGACAAAGATACAAATACCTGTCATGTGATTAAAAAACCTGATGAATGGAAAATTGAAGATAATAATACGAAGATGTACTATCGTTATGGTAATAAAGAAAAATATTTTTTTAGAGATATTGAAGTTCCTAAATGGCTTTATGTTACTCCGCCAGAAGAGTTAAATTCTCAAGATTATTTACTTTTAGAAAATGCAGATGTAAGAGCAGAATTTGTCAGAAAAATTGGAATTGACAGACTTGTTGAATTTGGAACAGTAATTGATTCTTATAAAAATTATCCAGATAATGAAATGTGGGTAAAATCAGAGTATAAGATTATTGATATGCATAAAATCGTCCCTGCCAGACTAAAGGTAGTAGACCGCTGGGGAACTGTTATAGGTAAAGAAAAGCCATTTACCTATGCCCCATTTTTATACATGAAAAACCAAACAACCGGAGTTTATCATTTAGAGGGAATCCATCCACGTTGTCGAACTTTATACGATGCGATCAAAATGCGTTATAACGGCCTGACCATAAAAGATTTTGAGATCAAAGACATAAAATAAATTTTTCCGACACAATTACTTGAAAATTTATTTAATTTAAGTGATGAATGTCACCAATACTGACGTATACATAAGTTAAAATAAAATCAGAAAGGATAGAAATATGAAAGATTTAAAAATTAAAGTTTTCGGTATTGGTAACGGCGGACAAAATATGGTCGATTATTTGTATTTGAACAACAAGTGCAAAAATATTGATTTTGTTGTAATTAATTCGGATGAAAGGGTTTTAAAACAAGCTAAAACCCGAAACAAGTATGTTTTGAGCGGTGAATATTATTCAGATGAAAATGAATCGTTAGGCTGCGGCGGTGATCCTAAAGTCGGAAAAGAGTATGCACTTAAGCATATAAATATAATTCGTCAAATCGCAGGAAAGCCGGATGTCGTATTTTTAATTGCAGGTTTTGGCGGTGGCTGCGGAACAGGTGCAACTCCTGTGATTGCCGAAATGCTTAAAGAACAGGGCGTTAAAACAATCGCAATAGTTACCAAACCTTTTGAGTGGGAGTGCGAAAAAAGATTAAAACAAGCATCCGATGGTATTGAAGCACTAAAACCATACGTTGAAAAATACGTTGTTGTAGATAATGAAAGCCTGCGAGAAATTTTCCCGCCAAAGACAACACTTAATGAAAGTTGGAACTATGTAAATGTAAAAGTCGCCGAGGAATTTTACAGAGCAATCAATAATCTTTAAATTAGCGGAAATGTTTCTCTATCGACACAAACACTTGAATATCCTTTGTTTCCGAGCGATGTATGTTTCTAAAGAAAGGATATTCTTATGACAGAGAAAAGTTATTTGTTATTTGGTACAAAGATTTTTAACCATACTACAAAAGCAATCGGACTTTTGATTTGCACTTGGGTAAATGAATTTTCGGACGGAAAAGTGGATTACGCAACTTGTGTAGATATCAAAGGCAAACGCTACAATACTCCTCTTGAAAATATAAAGGTTATTGATGCGGATGATGAAACTTAGAAATAAATTAATAAAGCCCAATCTGCACTATAAAAATTTCAAAAAGAGAATTTGGGAGAATTTTTAATAAAAATCGACGCAAATTATGCAATGAAAATTCTCTGTTAAAAATTACATGCCAAAAACCGCCCACTGTGGGCGGTTTTTAGAAATCTTATTTTTACTGATTCTCAGTTTATGGACTTAAAAACGGAGAGGGTGGGATTCGAACCCACGGAAAGTGTTACCCTTCACAGACTTTCGAGATCCGCACCTTAAACCACTCGGACACCTCTCCATCCGAACTGATATTAACACAAATATAGTTTATTGTCCATCTCAACACTTGACATGATGTTGAAAATAGCTTATAATATTGATACTACAAAGGAGTTGGGTTTTGGTATGAATAATAAAAAAGCAATGACGTTAGCTGAAGTTCTCTTTGTTTTCATGATAATTGGTATTATCGCAACAATTGCAATTGTTACGGTTAAACCGTGGGATAAAGCCTGTAAGTACTCTTATTCCAGAATGTTTCATTCTTTGAGACTTGCATTTTATAATTCTATGCTTACTCAACCTGAATTTCCAAAAACATCTACAAAATTCTGTGAACTTATTGCCGAATATATAAATACCCCAACAAACGGAACAAATTGTTCTCAGAGCAGAGATTTGACCAACAACCCCCGATTATTCCCTGAAGACAAAATTCAGATTAATACATCTAATGCTTCAAGGATTTGGATCGGCTCAAATAGCGGTAAACCGTTTGAACACAAAGAAACTGAAACAAGCGGTTATAATTCCACAACAAAGTATTACCTTGTTTATGTTGACTTAAACGGTAACAAAGGTCCTAATACTGCTAAATGGGATGAGAAACATTTATCTGATATTGTAGCATTTGCTGTGACAGATGGATTAGCTGTTATTCCTTTAGGACATCCTGAAGTAGATAACAGATATCTATATGCTCATATTATATATCCTCAGGTTGATGAAGAGGAACCGGATGGTAATGTTTCAGATAATATGACTTATTACGAAGCTAAAAGGAAAGCCTGGGGAAGTAATGTTAACAGCTCAGATAATATGACTCTTAATATCCAGAATGATTTACCAAAAGACAGCTATTTCAAACTTTCTACCACACCAAATTCTATGAGTCCATATTTCCCTGAAGCTGATACTTATTCAGACTTTTTCCCTGTAACTCCTGCTGTTGATACAGAAAACGGGTGTACTGAGGTCAGCAGCCCTTGTTATGTTGATATTTATGAATATCACTAGAAAAATTTTGTCTCTTTTAATATAATTACAAAAAAGGAGAGACGTGATGAAAGTTTTATTAATTAACGGGAGCTGTAATAAATCAGGGTGTACATTTACAGCTTTGTCCGAAGCGGAAAAAGCTTTGAATGCTGAAGGTATTGAAACTGAACTCATTCAAATAGGAAATAAAGCAATTCGTGACTGCATAGGATGTAACGCTTGCAGAAAGAATGCAGATTTAAAATGTATATTTACCGATGATATTGTAAATGAAATTATTGAAAAAGCAAAGGATTCAGACGGATTTATCTTTGGTTCGCCTGTTTATTATGCTCATCCGAGCGGCAGACTTTTATCTTTAATGGACAGATTGTTTTATGCGGGCGGGGGTGCATTTGCATACAAACCTGCCGCAGCAATTGTTTCTGCAAGACGTGCTGGAACTACGGCTTCAATTGATGCAATAACAAAACATTTTACAATTAATAAAATGCCGGTAATTTCTTCAAACTATTGGAATATGGTTCATGGCAACTGCCCGGAAGAAGTTATGCAGGATAAAGAAGGTCTGCAAATAATGAGAGTTCTCGGACAAAATATGGCCTGGATTCTCAAATGTATAGAGGCTGGAAAGAATGCCGGAATTGAGAAACCTGAAACAGAAGATAAAATTTGGACTAATTTTATAAGATAATTATTTTGTTGTATACATAGGAACATTATTCCGGTATTTAAACCATAATGCCATATCTAACAAAAGAAATAGCACATTAATAATATACAGCCCCAGAACTATATCACAGCTGTATAAAATTTTGTGTATAATTCCGCATATATAACCCAATAGTATAAGCATGGAAAAATGTATACTTTTTCCGTGGACACATTTTGCTTTGTATGTTTTATATGCAGCTATAGGCCAGCTTATGCCAAAACAAACCATCATACCGGCTTCAAAAATACTCATGAATCATTCCTCCTTGTTTTACTTTTTTCAAGCCCCATTGCCCCCATTATAGGGTGTAAAATTTTATTGCTTATTTCAGACGCTATCCACGCAAGCCCTATTACTGAACCGGTCAGATAACTCAATTCAATTGCACCTTTACCGGCTTCGTATAAATTCGGCTTTTGTTGTGTTAAAAGGTTTTCTTTTAATGTTGTTTTTGAAAATTTATCTTCTTTCAACGTATCAGATATTTTAGGCAGTAAATTACTTGATTTTCTTTGTTTCAAAGGCATTAAAGCAACCTTGTAGTAATTTTCATATTCATCTGCATTTTTAAATGCAGGAAGGACTTTGTCATTTTTCATAAGTTTTTGCGCAAGCTTAAAACCTGCGTTTTTAAAAAATACAGCTACGAGTGTCATGTAAATTCCCAGACAAAGAATCTGATACAGCCCTTCTTTAACAGCAGCGTAACGTCTGGTATCTTTATCAACATTTTTATCCATCATTATAAATGCAGGCCGTCCGGCAGCTTTAAATAAAGATTCGGTGGCAACGGTTGCTTTTGTATTCTGCGCAAAGTTTACAAATGAAGGATTAGTTAATACAGCTGCAATCTTATCTATCATAACCCTACCCTCATTCCGTAATTCAGCGGCTTATAATTTGTCGAGAAAGGCTTTGGATATATATTAACAGGCTTTAACGGCACAACCTGAGGGTTTACATCTTTTTTCTTTCCTGTAAATGTATCAAGAAGCGGTTTTGTAATAAGATTACAAATTAAAGGAATTACCACAAGGGCTGTTAAACTTACGCTTATCAAAGAAAGAGTCGATTTTACCTGCCCGAGTTTTTCCGTAATCTTTGCTTTTTCACAAATAGGTTTAGCCATTTTTTCAACAAAATGATTTGTTAAGATATACGACCCGAAGGCAACAACACCTGTTGTTCCCTCTCTGAAAGCCGTATATACCCTGGATTCTCTGTCCTGTTTTTTATCCATCATTGTATAAGTAGGACGCAAAATTCCTTTTGACAGCGCAATTGTCAATGCGCCATAAAGAGCATTATTATTTTTGCCGAGGTAAGTGCATATTTTTTCACAGCTTTTTGAAATGGTTGCCATAATGTTTTTATCCTATATTATTATTATGACTCTAATATTTAGTGTGTAAAATACAATTATTCTATATAAACCATAGCTATTAGCTATAATATTATTGATTTTTTATTCCCGATAATATATAATTAATTTATGAACTTGAATCAATTAAAATATATTTCCGTAACGGCAGAAGAACTGAATATCTCAAAGGCAGCAGAAAAATTATATATATCACAGCCGTCATTAAGCAAAAGTATTAAAATGCTCGAAGAAGAAATAGGTGCAGATATTTTTACCAGGAAGCCTTTTCAGTTAACATATGCCGGCGAGATTTTTATTAAATGGGCAAATCAGGTTCTTCTGTCACACAAACAGCTCAGCCAGAGAATTGCAGATATTGTTAATGAGAAAGAAGTAAAGCTTACTATCGGAATGTCACCTTACAGAGGGACTTTTTTACTGCCTGATATAGCAGCTAAATTTAAGGAGGAATACCCTGAATGCAATCTTACTCTGGAAGAACACCCTACAGATATTTTGCACAAAATGCTGGATGAAGAAAAAATAGATTTAATGATTGATATTCCTTATGGAGACCCGGCAAATTATGAGAGTATTGTAGTTGCAAGAGAAAAAATTCTTCTGGGAATACCCCGCCAATGGGGATACAATAAAAAGATTGCCGATTTGACGGATTTTAAAGATAAACCATTTATTATGCTTACCGAACACCAATTTATAGGAAAGCTGACACGTAAATTATGTCTAAAAAGCGGATTTAATCCTAAAATCTTTATGGAGTGCCACAATCTGGAAACTGTTTATTCTATGATTAAACGCGGCTTTGGTGTCTCTTTTATACCTGAAATGTTTATTAAAAACATTGAAAAATCAGGTGAAATGGAATGCTATGAAATTAAGGATTTTTATCCGGAAAGAGAAATTGCTGTTGTATATAATAAAAACAAATATCTCCCAAAACCAGCAATAAGGTTGATTGAAATATTAAAAGAAAGTTTTTAAAGAGATGCTATAAATTTTCTGAAAGCGTCCTGCCCCTCTTTATTACGTTTAAACACGCCGGCATCTTCGAGAACTTTTGCAAAAACCAGTCCAGTCTGAAATTCCAAAATTTTACGAATATTATCCACGTTAATTTCAGTATATTGAGGCAAGAAGCTTTCTGCCCAATCTGCATGCTTTTCGGTTAGAACATCGGCGCGTAAATCTTTTTTCTCGAGTATAGCCCTCTCTAATGCATCAAATTCTCTGCCCAGTCGTGCCGGAAGGACTGCAAGTCCCATAACTTCAATAAGTCCTATATTTTCTTTTTTAATATGATGAAGGTTTGCATGAGGATGAAAAACGCCGAGCGGATGTTCTTCTGTTGTTATATTGTTTCTCAATACAAGATCAAGTTCAAACAATCCGTTGCGTTTTCTGGCAATCGGAGTAATGGTATTATGGGGTTCATTATTTGTAAAGGCAAAAATAAAAGATTTTTCATCAGTATAATTCCGCCATTTATTTAAAATAAGATCTGCAAGAGCTACAAGCCTTTCACAGTCCCTATGCCTGATTCTTATCACAGACATAGGCCATTTCACAATTCCGCATTCAACATCATCAAAATCCTTTATTATAAATTCTTCTTCAACTTCGGCCCTCTCCATTGCGAATTCGTATCTTCCGCCCTGAAAATGGTCATGAGAAAGAATTGACCCGCCGACGATAGGCAAATCAGCATTCGAGCCTACAAAATAGTGAGGGAAAAGTTCTACAAAGTCAAAAAGTTTCTCAAAAGTCGACCTTTCAATAACCATAGGAATATGTTTCTTATTAAATACAATACAATGCTCATTATAATAAACATAAGGTGAATACTGAAAATACCAGGGTTCACCTGCGATTTGAAGAGGAATTACCCGATGGTTCTGGCGGGCCGGATGGTTAACCCGTCCGCAATAGCCTTCGTTTTCTGCGCAGAGCATACATTTAGGATAACCTGATTGTAATGCTGCTTTTGCCGCAGCAATCGCTTTCGGATCCTTTTCCGGTTTAGACAAATTTATTGATAAATCCAATCTGCCGTATTCGGTATCTACAGACCAGCGCAAATCTTTTTTGATTCTGTACCGCCTTATGTAATCCGTATCCTGTGAAAATTCATAAAACCAATCAGTTGCTTTTTCTGGCGAAGATGCATATAAGGAGTTAAATTTTCCGATAACCTCATGCGGAAAAGGACAAATACACCCCATAAGCTTTGTATCAAATAAATCACGGTAAACAATACTTTCTTCGATTAAGCCTTTTTCTACAGCATAATCAGTTAAAGTATTTAGAATTTCATCAAGCTCTAAAAAATTACCATTTTCAGGTTCAATGTAATCATCAAGTTTGAGAACTTCAAGTATTTTGTTTATGACAAAATTTCTATCATATTCACAAACTAAACCCTTAGAAATTCCATAGTCAGCTAATTGTTTTACCGCATTATAAATCATTTTTCAAAACCTTTCGGATGATTTTTGTGCCACTTCCAAGCAGATGCAATGATTTCCTCTAATGAATCATGTTCTGGTTTCCAGCCTAAAACTTTTTTAGCTTTCTCACTTGAGGCAATTAAAGTAGCAGGGTCACCAGCGCGCCGCGGAGCAATAACTGCCGGAATCGGATGTCCAGTTACTTTTCTTGCTGTTTCAATAACTTCATTGACCGTAAATCCGACACCGTTTCCAAGATTAAAGATATTACTTTCATTGCCTTTTTTCAGATAATTTACTGCAAGAATATGAGCCTGAGCTAAATCAGTGACATGAATATAATCTCTTACGCAGGTTCCGTCTTTTGTATTATAATCGTCACCGAATACACTAACTGCCTCACGTTGACCGTTTGGCACCTGTAAGATAATAGGAATTAAATGAGATTCCGGATTATGTGCTTCTCCAATTTCACCCGAAACATGTGCTCCGCATGCGTTAAAATACCTTAAAGATACATATCTGAGCCCATGAGCTTTTGAAACCCATTTAAACATCTTTTCCATAGAAAGTTTGGTTTCACCATAAGTATTAGTCGGTTCGGTTTTATCTGTTTCAAGTATTGGAATGCTCTCAGGTTCGCCGTAAGTTGCAGCCGTAGATGAAAAAACTATATTATCTATGCCGTTTTCAACCATTGACTTCAAAAGAACCATAGTTCCGCAAAGGTTGTTATCATAATATTTCAGCGGCTCGACCATACTTTCACCAACCAGCGAATTTGCAGCAAAATGAATTACTGCCTCAAATTTTTCTTGTTTAAATAAATTGTCCAGAAACGCTTTATCGCGAATATCACCTTTATAAAATCTTGCTTTAGGATGAACAGCCTGTATATAACCGGTTTGAAGATTGTCAGCTATAACTACATCTGCTCCCGAATCAATAAGTTCATATACTGTATGAGAGCCAATATAACCGGCTCCGCCTAAAACCAAAATTGCCATTCATTATCCTCCTATCCTTTTTAAAACAGTTCCACCGTTGGAACGAATTGAAAGTATATGACACTTACCTGTGCCAACAGATTTTTCAATATTTTGTTTAAAATCATCTAAATTTTCTAGCGGCACAAAAGCCTGCACAGTTCCTGCAAAACCGCCGCCGTGAACTCTATACGCACCTTTTCCCTGCAAATATTCCTCACACAAAGCAAGGACAATACCTACAGCCTGCCCGCTTTTTGCTCCCGTCACATTAACATTCTGAAGATACATGTATGACGAGCGTCCGGACTCTTTTACAAGCTCTAGAAATGTTTGAAAATCTTTTTCTTCGAGAGCTTTTGCTTCTTTAAATGCTCTTTCGTTTTCTTTAAAGAAATGATAGGCTCTTAAAACAGCTCTGTCGCCGATATGTTCACGTAATTTTGAAATTTCGGCCAAAAATTTATTTTTATCTACTTCTCTCAAATAATCTTTGCCAAAAAAGTTAGCCGCTGCTCTCATTTCAGACGGAATAGCAGCATATTCATCTGTTAAATCAGCATGGTCAGCACCTGTATCAATTATACAAAGAGCATAACCCTCTTTTGCTAAATCAAATTCAATCTTTTTTATGCGGGGATTATCAGTAGTCTTAAAATCAATAAACACAGCCCCTCCGATTGATGAAGCCATCTGATCCATTAATCCGCAGGGTTTTCCGAAATAAATATTTTCAGAATACTGACCTATTTTAGCAATTTCAACGGCAGAAACCTTTTCTTCACAGAATAATGCATTGATAATATTTGCAGCCAGAACTTCAAACGCAGCAGAGGAAGATAATCCGGAACCTTTTAAAACATTTGATGATGTATATGCATTAAATCCTCTAACCTCAAAACCGAGTTCTTTAAATCTTGCTGCAATACCGCGAATTAAAGCAGAAGATTTTCCAAACTCATTTTTATCAGGTGCTAATTCATTAAGGTTTATTTCATCAACCGGATACCCTTCAGATTTAATTCTTATAATATTATCGTCATTTTTGGCTGCAACAGCTATAATATCTAAATTCACACTGCCTGCAAGAACACAGCCGTGCTGGTGGTCTGTATGATTGCCGCCAATTTCCGTACGCCCCGGAGCTGATATATAAACCAGCTCACGAATTTGTCCGAACTCTTTTTCATACTGCTCCCGAATACTGTTAAAACGAATATCTCTCTGCATAAAAACCTCTTTTATAAATAATTTATACCCTATTTTTCAAAAATGAAACATTTAAATATACGAAAAAAAAGAGGCAATTTTATATGCCTCTTTTTTTCTTTTATTAATTATCCGCAACGCACTTGCCGTCCTTTAAATGATAGCCGTAATAGCACAACGTACAGGTTCCCCATTCAGAACATTTTATACAACCAGCATCCTCTTCACATTTATATGGTTTTTCTTCTTCTTCTTCAGCCTCCGACATTGAAGAACACATATCGGTTAAAGTTCCTCCTGATGAAATATTATACATACACAAATCTTTACCGCCTTCATTAGGATTTTTTGTTCCGTTTATATCTGCAATTATGCTAACGGAGCGTGTATTGTTTTCATTTTTCTTAATCCCGAAAATCATTCCATCAGGAGTAATAAAAGAATAGTTAAGCTCTGTATTATTTTTCCAGATATTTGTCAGCTTATTGCCCTGTTTATAAGCAGAAGGAACATGACTATTATCATCAACTTCATGAACAATTTTAAATACTTTTTTTATTTCAGATGAAATACAGCTAACATCATTACCGCATAATATCAAATTTGTATTTTCAAGAGAAGTAACTTCATCGTTTGCCATTAAACGTTTAAATCCATTAGCCAAAATCGATTTAGCTTTCTTGTTTTGTGATTCTAAAACTTTCTCATTTGTTTTTTCTGATAAAACCGGCAGAGTTAATGCGGATATAATACCGATTATTCCAAGTGTTATCAAAACCTCAGCCAGAGTAAACGCTTTAAATTGTGTTGCTGAGAGGGTTCTAAGCAGCCCCCCCCCCCGAAACCCGCTCTAATTGTACATTTCGCATACTAATCTCCTTTCTCATAAAATTTATTTTATCATTTGTGTGATTTAATGCTATACTCCAAATTTATGAATTTCTATATAAAATGATAAAATTCTATAAAATATGGGCATAATGTTAACATACTGTTTAGAGGAGATTTATATGGAAGAAAGCTTAGACCTTAACGCTAAAAGGGTTGCCAAGGCTCAACGCATGAAAATTTTTATTACCTTTGCAGCAGGCATGGCCGGATTACTTTTCGGTTTAGATATCGGAGTAATCTCAGGTGCATTACCGTTTATTACAACTCAATTTGAACTTTCAAGCAGACTTCAGGAATGGGTCGTAAGTACAATGATGCTGGGTGCAGCTCTGGGAGCAATTTCAACCGGCTGGATTTCATTCAAATTAGGTCGTAAAAAAAGTTTGATGACAGGGGCGGCTTTATTTGTAATAGGTTCTATCGGGTCATCACTTGCTCCGAATGTTGAAATACTTTTAATATCACGTGTACTTTTAGGATTTGCTGTAGGTATTGCATCATATGTTGCGCCGTTATACCTTTCTGAAATGGCAGAAAAGGAAGACCGCGGAAAATTGATTTCAATGTATCAAATGATGGTCACAATAGGGATTCTTGTGGCATTTATATCAGATACTGCATTCAGCTACGGAGGACACTGGCGGTTAATGCTCGGGGTAATTAGCTTACCTGCATTACTTTTAATGTTTTCAGTATTTGGTTTACCGGACAGTCCGAGATGGCTTGCATCTAAAGGAAAGTTTGAAAAAGCCAAAGAAATTTTACGCATGCTTTCCACAACAGACGCAAAAGCTGACGCGGAATTAAACGAAATCCATGAAAGTTTGAAAGTTAAACAGGAAGGCTGGAGTTTATTCAAAGAAAACAAAAACGTAAGGCGTGCTGTTTATCTTGGAATGTTGTTGCAGGCAATGCAGCAGTTTACAGGTATGAACGTAATTTTGTATTACGCGCCTCAGATATTTAAACATGCAGGCTTTGCAAACACTGAACAGCAGATGATTGCAACTGTAATCTGCGGTTTAACCAACGTACTGGCAACGCTGATTGCAATGAAAACCGTAGATAAATCAGGCAGAAAACCTATATTAAAAATAGGTTTTGCAGGGATTGCACTCGGGACATTCCTTTTAGGTGTATGTTTATTTATGATTAATGCAGGATTTAGTGCACTTTGGATTTCTATACTTGCTGTTATAATGACATTATTTACTATTACAAGTTTTGCAATGAGTGCAGGGCCGGTAGTATGGATTTTATGTTCTGAAATTCAACCGCTCAAAAGCAGAGATTTCGGCGTTGCCTGCTCGACTACCACAAACTGGATTGTAAATATGATTATAGGTGCAACATTCCTTACACTTATAAATCATTTCGGAATCGCAGTTACATTCTGGATTTATACGGCATTAAATATATCTTTCGTAATCTTTACGATTCTTCTGATACCTGAAACAAAGGGGATTTCATTAGAAAATATCGAAAAAAATCTTATGGAAGGTAAACGATTACGTGACATCGGTGTTTAAGAAATCAGGGCCCGCTTAAAAAAGCGGGCCCTTTAAATTTATGCTGTTAATTTTTTAGGTTCTTGCTGAGCCTTAGGTTCTTCCTTGTGTGCCGGTTTTGGATGTCTGTTCTTAACGAGAGCATAAATACCGCCTGCAACAGCTAAAGCACCGACCGTATACCATAGAGGCTTATAAGATTTTGCAGCTTTACCGGCAGATTCGGCTGCTGCACCGGCAGCTTCAGAAGCAGGTTTTGAGACCGAACTTCCTGCGCTTTGAACAGTCTCGGACGCTGCGTTTTCTACAGTATTTTCGACAGCTTTTGCATTAGCTTCTTCGTTATCTGCCAGAATGTTACTATATTTAACTATCTTTTGATACAATTCCGGATTAGATTCATCAAGGCCTTTTGCCCTGAATACTTTTTCGAGTGAATCCATAATATTAAATCCAAACCCTTCTTTTAATGAATCCAAATAACTTTTCAGGTAATCTACAGGAACTTTTCTTCTGAATACAGCCGGATCTGCATTCGGAGTTCCGAAAGAATGGTCATTAAATCTGTCAGAGCGCCCGAAAACATCAATAAAGAAGAAATGGTTATTTTTACCGGTTAATGTTTCAGCCCATTTTGCTTTTGCAAACTCAGCAGGGGTTTGTAAATCTTCGGCATCAAGTTTTAATATTTTGGCTAACGGATTAATTGATGCATTTTTATGAATCTTATTTCCGTTCGCAGAATCAGGTATACCTTCTGCAATCTGTCTTAACGGCTGGGTATCATGATTTCCGACGCCGACAGAAAGTTCATCAGCAGTCCAGCCTCTTGCTTGAAAAGCTTCATTCGAGCCCCAGCCGTCATCCATATATGTGGTCTGGTAAATATTCACTCTGTCTTTTACAGCAGGAATTAATTTGCCGTCCCAAAATGCGCTAAATTCATTAGTACCAGCTTCAAATTCGTAGAGCAAGTTCTTTTTAACATCAAAGTTATCGCCTTTTACTTCTTTAACCCATTTTTCAATTTGTTCTACTAATTTTGTCTGCAAAGCTTTTCTGTTGTCATCAAGGATTTTTGTTTCTCCTTTAGGTGTTACAACAGGAGTAACATAATTCCACGCAGCGTCAAGCCTTAACATATCAGCATCTTTCGCTGCATATTGAATTTTCATTTTTAAAAGTTTGTTAGCATCACTTGATTCATCTAAAATCGTGTCAAAATCAAGAGAAGGTATTTTCCAGCCCGGCGCACCCATATAATGATCTTGTTTAAATGCTTTAGGAAAAGCTTTTACTTCATCATCATCAAAATTTAAAGCAACGTCGCGGCAATATTTCATACCGTTTTCATGTAATTTTGCAATACCTTTTTTGTGATGTTCTTCTGCCAGAAACTGTTTAAACTTGAAAAACTCTTTGTCAGGTTCAGAGGCTCGTTCAATGTTCAAACGGTCTTCATTATTTTTAACAAATTCGTTATATCTTTTTTTCAGGTCAGAATTTTCGTCAAGAGCTTTAAAACGTTCATGTGCTTTTTTGAGTGCTTTACCTTGCGCACTATCATTACCCATTACATTTTCAAAATTTGCAACAGATTCTTTTTTATCGCTGTTATTAGCCTTAACAATCTCAGCGAATTCATCTTTAGTAAGAATAGAACCGTATTCTTCTGTAGTAAGAAGTTCCGGATTTATATTCTGATCGCCAAGCGACAATGCAGACCCATTATAATGTACACCATAAAATTGGTTTACAGGCAAATCTTCAACAACATTAAACCCTAAATAGGTTTTCATATCATTGAGATATTTTAGGGATTCTTCGGAAGTAAGATTACTAACCCCTGTATTTTTTGTTGCTGATTGAGGCATTGAAGTGGACGGCATGATAAATATTGAGTTGCCGGTCTGCCCCGTAAGTTTTTTACCCTCGCTCAAAGTCTCTTTAAAATCTGCAACTTCATTGTCACGAAGAGCTCGACCAAAGCTTAGACGCGGATTAATTCTTGATACTAACATAATACTTTCTACTCCTTTATTTTTTATTGTTACAAAAAACGTAAAAATTTTTTTTGCTATATATTATCAAATTTGTAAATAATATTTTTACAATATTTTTCTCCTTTTCTTAAAACGGGCTGAACAAAATTTTTACAGTTTACAGCATTCGGGAAATACTGACACTCAAGACAAAAAGCAGAACGTTTTTTTATAGGATGCCTGTTTTTTCCGCAAGAAGAACCTTCAAGATAATTTCCGCTGTAAAATTGTACCCCCGGGTAATCAGTATATACATTAAGCCGGATGCCAGTTTCTTCGTCGTAAGCCGTGGCAGCATTTCTTAGAGAACCGTCCAACTCTCTAATCATCCAGTTATTGTCAAAACCGTTTGCAAAATTTATCTGGTAATAATCATTATTGATATCCTGACCTATTTGTTTGAATTCCCTGAAATCCATAGGTGTATTTTCTACAGGTAAAATTTTCCCTGTAGCAATTGACTGTTTATTGTTTTCAGTGAAATAATCCGAATTAATTTTAACTTTTTGATTAAGTATATCTGTCCCAAGATTGAAATAAGAATGATTAGTAATGTTACAGATGGTGTCATTGTCACATACTGCACTATAATTTATTATTAAAGCTTTGTCTTTTAAAGAATATGTAACTGACACATTCAAATTACCCGGATATCCTTCTTCTCCGTCAGGGCTGACATAAGAAAAACGAACACCGTTATAAGTTTCTTCAGCATTCCAAACTTTCGCATCAAAGCCTTCTGTTCCGCCATGCAAATGATTTCCATTATCATTTATTGAAAGTACAAATTTTTCATCATTCAAAACAAATCTGCCGTTATCAATCCTGTTACAGCAACGCCCTACTGTTGCACCGAGATATTTTGAATTATTTTCATAATCACTCAGAGTGTCGTATCCCAACACAACATCTTTCATATTTCCGTTTTTATCCGGAACTTTCAAAGATACAAGAGTTGCACCATAAGAGGAAATCTCAGCTTCTATCTCCCCTTTTAATGAATAATTAAAAACCTCTACCCCATTTTTTGTTTTTCCAAAAGAATGCTTCATGATTTTAATCATAAATCAATAGTAACACAAAAATTTATGTATGATATAATTTTTTTACAAGGTACAATTGCGGATGAAGAAGAATTTAATACTTATCTTAATTTTAACTTTAGGACAGGTGTGTTTCGCGGCAGAATCCGTGCAGAAGCTAACCCTAGAGGCAGCCGTTGAAATGGCTGTTCAAAATAATATTGATTATACTGCCGAAAAACTTGATATCGACATCGCAAAAAATAACATAAAAGCCGCAAATCGTCTTCAAAACCCTGACTTCAATGTATTTTATAATTTTGGGAAGGCAGGTTCTGGTAATCCACAACAGATAGGTTTATCTGAAACAATTGAAATTGCAAAACGCGGTGCAAGAAAAAAACTTGCTAAATCCAATCTTGAATTAACTAAAGAAAATGTCAGTTACTATGAATTTGATTTAAAAATGGATGTCAGAGAAGCTTATGTAAACCTTGTAGCGGCAAAATCAATTCTCAACAGCCTTAAGCAGCAGCAGCAGCTTCTTGAAGAACTTGTCGCAATTGCTAAAAAAAGAGTTGCCGCAGGTGCAGCCCCTGAAATGGATGTCATTCAGGCTGAGATTGCACTTAATCAGATGATTACACAGGTGAACACGGCAAAAGTTAATGTAAAAAGTGCGTCCTTCGATTTTAACAAGGTTATTAACCCGAAAGACAAAACAGACATAATATTTGATTCAGCAGATGATTTATTCAATGACAAAAAAAATTTCACAGGTCTTTTAACTCCCGAACCTGAGAGCGAACTTCCGCAATTTGATACCATTGCAGAAAACACCCTTAAAAACAGATTTGACATAAGAATAGCAAAACAGCAAATCGATGTTGCGAAAAAAAATCTTACAGTGGTTGCAAGACAGAGAATTCCGGATTTAGCAGTTCTAGGCGGATACGGGTATCAATCGAAAGGGATGAGTGATGACGGAACATTCCAGAATGGTGCTTATGCGGGCGCAAGCCTTGTTAATATCCCGTTATTTTACAGCTACCGGCCAGAAATTAAAAATGCAAAACTTGAAGTCGAAAAAGCCGGATTGAATTACAATTCTACAAGAAATAAAGCATTAAAGGACTTAAATAATGCCTATGAGAAATTTTTAACGGCGAAGTTAAACCTGAATTACTACAACAACAAGCTCTTGAAAAGTTCAGAAGAAATGATTAAACTCTCAAAACGGAGTTACGAGGTTGGCAAATCAAATCTTACAACACTTATAGTAATGGAGCAGTCTTATAAATCCATAATAGTAGGGTATACTTATGCACTGGCAGAATATTATAACTGCTGGATTGATTTTTTACGTGAAGTCAACAGTGAGGAGCTAAAATTTAACGATGAAGCTGTTTGATGATTTAATCAAAATTTCAATAAAAAAGAAATTTATTTCCGCAACAATTGCACTTCTTGTTGTTTTAACAGGTGCTTACTGCCTAAAAAATCTTGATATTGAAGCTTATCCTGATTTCACAAGTCCTATGGTTCAGGTGATTACCCAAATGCCCGGCAAATCTGCCGAAGAAGTCGAACGCCTCGCAACAATTCCTCTTGAAAAAAATTTAAACGGGATTCCTAATGAAAAAAAACTCTATTCAAGTTCCCTCTTTGGCCTTTCGGTTATAAAAATTGTTTTCAAAGACGGGCTGCCCTCATCATTAATCCGTCAGCAGGTTCTGGAAAGAATTTATCAGACAGAACTTCCGGACGGAATAAAACCGGTACTCGGGCCAGACGCCTCTGCAATAGGTGAAATTTACAGATATACGCTTGAATCTGATTACTATAATTCAATGACACTTAAGGCGATTGAAGACTGGCAGATGGAAAAAGCCTTTAAACAGGTCGACGGAATTATAGAAGTAAACAGTTTCGGCGGCCCCATAAAAACTTATAAAGTAATCCTTAACCACGAAAAAGTCCGCTTTTATAATCTTGATGTAGGTGAAATTTTTGACGCCATAAAAGCCTCCAACTCCACCGGCGGCGGCCATTACATCTCAAACAACGATCAGGCTTATATCGTAAGAGGACTGGGACTTTACTCCGGGGTTGAAAGCATTGAAAACACCGTAATAACAACTATTAACGGCATACCTATCCGTGTAAAAGATGTCGGAGTTGTGACTATCGAGCCGGCAGTCAGAATAGGACAGGTCGGCAAAAATCTTAATAACGACGCCATTGAGGGTATTGTTCTTATGAGAAAAGGAGAAAATCCGACAAGAACAATTAAAAACCTTGAAAAAAAACTTCCGGAAATCAAAGCGCAGCTGCCTAAAGGCGTTCATCTTGTTCCGTTTTACCAGAGAAGCGAGTTGATAAACAATACAATGCACACAATTGCCCACAATGTAGTGTGCGGTATTATATTTGTTATAATTGTGCTTTTCGCGTTTATTCTGGATTTGAGAATAACTCTCATTGCCTCACTGGTTATTCCTCTGGCACTTGGTTTTGCATTTATGCTTTTCCGTCTGTTTAATATTCCAGCAAACCTTCTAAGCATGGGCGCGGTCGACTTCGGGATTCTGGTTGACGGGGCCGTAATATTAATGGAAAATATTTTCCGCTGTCTTTCAAGTTATAAGGGCAAACTTACACAGAATAGAAAAGAGGCTCTCATATATAAAGCAGTTAAGGAGGTCGGGAGCGTAATAATATTTTCAACAATAATCATCCTTTGCTGTTTCCTGCCTATATTTGCATTTGACGGAGTTGCAGGGAAACTTTTCCACCCGCTCGCATTTACCATGGGCTTTTCACTCATAGGAGCGGTGCTTGCGTCAATATTTCTTCTGCCTGCAATCTCGGCAATCTATATGCCTAATAAAAAAATTATTGAAAAAGATAACAAAGTACTTGATAAAATTACAGACTTTTATAAAAAATCACTGGACAGGGTATTCAAATTCCCTAAAAAATTTCTGGCCTCTGTTGCAGCATTATTTGTTCTTGCTTTAACACTGTTTTGTTTCACCGGTTCCGAATTTCTGCCAAACCTTGACGAAGGAAACATCTGGCTTCGGGTAACAGTTCTGCCTCGAAGTACAACAATCGCCCATTCTGTAGAAGTTGCGAGAAAAATACGGGAGGTGCTGCTTGAATATCCGGAAGTTAAAAATGTAATCTCACACGTAGGTTCTGCCGATGACGGAACAGACCCGAATCTTTTAAGTAATATCGAAAATATGGTTGATTTAAAACTTGCAAAAGATTGGAGGTGGAAATGGCATAAAAATAAACAAAAACTTATCTCTGATATGTCCGAAAAATTATCGGAAATTCCGGGTATTACAACATACTTTACGCAATATATTCAGGATAACGTTGAAGAAGCCGTGTCCGGTTCAAAAGGTCAGGTTGTTTTAAAAATTTACGGTTCAGACCTATACGAACTCCAAAAACTTCAGGATAAAGCAATCGCACTTCTCTCAAATGTAAGAGGCGTTGTGGATCTTTCTTATGATCAGATAATCGGCCAGCCTCAGTATCAAATAAAAATAGACCGCGTTAAAGCAGCACGCTACGGACTAAGAAGCGACGATATTCAGAAAGTTGTCGAAATTGCAATCGGAGGGAAAAATGCAACCCAGGTGTTGGAAAACGAAAAACGGTTTAATGTCTTTTTAAGACTTGAAGAACAGGACAGAAACGCCTACAGAAAAGTTCAGAATATTATCGTGAAAACGCCTGAAGGGATTTCAGTCCCACTAAGCAATGTAACTGAAATTACAGCAGATAACGGAGCAATGATAATAACAAGAAGCGAAAACTCGCGTGTGGCTATTGTAAGATTTAACATCCGCGGACGTGACCTCGGGTCGACAGTAAAAGATGCGCAGAAACTTTTAGATAAAAAACTTGAACTGCCTGATGAATATTACACAAAATGGGCAGGCCAGTCTGAAAGCCAGAAAAGTGCAAACACAAGACTTGCTATAATTCTTCCTGTAACGTTGGGGTTGATTGCATTAATTTTACACTTGAATTATAAAAACAAAAAAGATGTTTTGATAGCAATGTCTTCAATTATAGTAACGCTTTCCGGCTGTATTTTCGCGCTGTTTTTAACAGGAACATATTTTTCAATTTCAGCAGGGGTAGGCTTTATAGCTGCAATAGGAGTTTCAATCCAAAACGGCGTAATTTTACTATCGTCAATTATCCGTCAGCAAAAGCTTTATCATAATTTGAGAACTGCTATTATAACAGGGGCGGTTCAGAAGCTTCGGCCTGTACTCACAGCCTCTCTTGTCGCAATTTTAGGACTGCTGCCTGCTGCACTTTCCAACGGAATAGGTGCTCAGAGCCAAAAGCCTTTTGCTATTGCAATTATCGGAGGACTTTCTTTCGGCACAGCCTTTACAATATTTCTTATTCCGCTATTATATAAAATTACAGGGGAAAATAAAAATGAAAATTCTTAAATCAATTTTAATAATCACTCTTTCAGCAGTTCTTACCGGATGCGCGTCAAAAAATACCGCACAGCATACCAATAAGCTCTTAACACTGACAGATGCACAGGAATCAAATGCGAAAATTGAGACTTCTCCGCTTCAGGAAATGGACATTGAATTACAAATAACCATTCCCGCCCAGTTTAAAGCAAGGAATCAGTCTATCGAAAGAGTTTATTCCCCTGTTGACGGAAAAATAACTGAAGTTTATGTCGAGCCAGGTGCGGTGCTGAAAATCGGGCAGCCAGTTGTTCAAATTAAATCTGACGAAATAAGCCAGATTCAGCTTGAATTTTTAGAGAAAATTCTTGAGATTGATGCGGGTGTAAACGAATTAAAAGCACAATTTGAGCTGTCCCGCCAGAACTACAACAGAGAAAAAACGCTTTACAATGAAAAAATTTCATCACGTGCTGAATACGAAACGGCAAACGCACAAATGAAAAAAGATAAAGCAAACTTAGACGCGTTATATCTGAAACGCTCATCATTGATAAACGTTTATAAACAGCGGCTTGCCGTGTATGGAGGAAGTATTGACGGAGTGCTGCGGACAAAACAGATTTATCCTTATGTAACACTCAGAGCAAACAAAAACGGCATTTTACTGGAAAGAAAAGTTAATCCCGGGGAAATTGTTGAAAAGAACAGAGAACTCTTTAACCTTGCAGACCTGTCAACAATATGGCTTGTCGGATACGCATTTGAGAAAGATTCTTCCGCGCTTCACGTTGGAGAATCCGTAACAGGAACGCTTGAAGAAGCCTCCGGAACAATAAACGGAGTATTGTCTTATGTTTCACCAATTCTTGACAGCACAACAAAAACGCTGGAAGTACGCGCAGATATTCCTAACAAAGATTTTAAAATCAAACCTAATATGTATGCTGAGATGTTTGTAAATACCGGAATAGTACATGTCCTTGCAATCCCGAACGATGCTGTTGAAAAATATGGAGATTATGACTTTGCATACGTTAAAACCGCACCGCATACTTATGAAGAACGCAAAGTTAAAACCGGCAGAAAAAATGATCAATTCACAGAAATTATTTCAGGTGTTAATGCAGGAGAGGAAGTTGTAACCCGCGGTTCTTTTGAACTTCTTGGCGAAAGCATAAAAAAACAGGAAGCGGAATAAGCTGTTATTCCGGTTTAATTTTATTTCTTCGATAAAGTTTTTTTACAAGATAAGGCAGTTCCATTTCCTCTGTAAATAGTTCAATATAGCATAACTTTGATTTCTGTTCTTCAGCGGCAATTTCAAGGACATCGGCAAACTCCTGATTGGTATAGACTTTTGCTGTAAAAACGTCTTTTTTACAGAATGCTTTTATTATATCGGTATATGCCCACGGAATTATATTGTTATATGCATCTTTTGGATCTTTGGAAAGAATACGCTCGATTGTGTAACCGGAATTATTTAAAACAAAGATTATTGGTTTAAGATTGTAATAAAACATATTACTAACCGATTGAATTGTAAGCTGGTGCGCGCCCTCACCGGTTAACAAAATCATTCTGCGGGAAGGTTTTGCAACCATAGCACCGAATAAAGCAGGAGTCGCCCAGCCGATTGAAGCCCACAATAACTGGTTATACCAGCGTGCATTGCGCGGAAAATTCAACATCGGAGGGAAAAAGTTTAATATGCCTGTATCTGAAAAAATACAGTCATCTTCTTTTAAAAATTCCTGAAACCTCTGGAACATAAATTCAAAATCAAGAGGATTATCATTATCTTCTATATTGCAAACCTGAGGAACAGCTTTTATCACTTTCATATTTCTTTTTTGCACTCTGAGTGAAAGTTTTGTGAGTATATCTTTCATCAAAACGTTTTCGTAAACAGTATTCTCAATTGTTGTGACAGTACCGAGAATTTCAATGTGGTCTTTAGGATTAACCCTTATATCGTATTTAAGAGTGTTAAAATCCCCGAACACAGTCCCAACGCAAATCGGGCAATCAGAATTATTAACCTGAAAATAAACATCAGTATTTTCCATTGACCCGAGATATGAACCTGTAAAATATTTTGAATTTTCATCTATAATGCCTTTTCCCATTATGAAGGTCGTTACAGGAATACCGCATGTATTGACAAATTCATTAAACTCTTTTTTACATACAAATCTCTCTACCAGAAAATCACCGATTATCACAGGCACGGCAGAATTGTCTATAAGCCTTACAGCGTGTTCTACAGCTTCATTAAGAGTTTTTTCATCACTGACCGGAAGTTGAATATCCGGTTCGTTGTCTATTTCCATATCACAAATGTCTACCGGAATTGCTATATAAACAGGCTTTTTTGTCCTCATCATTACCGAGATAACCCGCTCAATTTCATTCTTTGCATTTTGTTCATCCAAAAAAGCAGACGCTTCGGTGTAATTTTCAAAAGCTCTTATGCCTGCATAATAATCCGGTTCACAGAAGTTATGGTGCATAACAGCATTACTTTTAATATACTTTGTTTTAGGAGCACCGACAATATGAATCACAGGAACATTTTCCGAATAACATCCTCCGATAGGATTCATTGCAGAAAGCTCCCCGACATTATATGTAGTAATCAAAGCCCCGTAACCGTTTAATCTGGCATATCCGTCGGCGGCACAACCTGCGTTAAGTTCGTTCGTACAGCCAATCCACTTTGTATTAGGATTATTCTGTACAGAATCTACTATATTAAAACAATAATCACCCGGCAATCCGAAAAAATCCTTTATGCCAAGTTTATAAAGTTCTTGAATTAAATAGTCCGAAACTTTTATCTTACTCATATACACCTCTTTTGAGGCATAATAATACATTCAATCACAAATTTTATCCCTAAAAAGGCTTAATGCTCAGGTATATATTAAGAATTGTAAAAAAATACTAAAAGTGTAAATTTTACGATTGCGCATAAGAAAATGTTGCTTTTTATAAAAAAACATTAAACACCTGTATTTTTAGAAAATAATTATTATACAAATCATACAATAACTTACTACATTGGTAGTAAATTATCCTACAAGGGGATTATTGGCACGTCAAAAGGGGCATTGACGATTTCCATAACATAATGTATTGTATTAACAACACTTATTAAACAAGGGATATTAAATGACAGTATTGACACTAATGAAACGAGTTATGCTAATTAAGGTGCTAAAGTCCTCCGTCTTTAAGCATAATGTTTCATATTGCAGACTGTTTTTACCGGATATTACTTAATTTTACTAAACCTAATAAACATACTTACAGCCTGCAAATCAAGGGGTATATTTGCAGGCTTATTTTTTTACCGGAAAGGAGAACAACGCAGATGAGAATTACACAAATCCAAACATTTAACCCGCAGCGCAGCAAACAAACCGTATATACAAATCCAGCATCAGGAACAAAAAATTCTCCGCCGGTGCTAAATTCAAAAATGAATTCAAGCCCTCTTTGCGATATGAATTACAATAGGATTTTATTAAATAAAAAGCATCCTGTATTTACAGGCGCAATAGAAAAAGCAACAAATATTCTTGCAAAACAGCTCCCTCTTGAAGAAAGACTGGCTGATGCGTTTACATTTATGAAATACGGAGATCTCGTAGTTGTAGGAAAAACACTTAAGGAAACTCAAAAATCACTTATTGAATCCGCAGACAAAATGAAAAAAAGCCTGATAAAACGAGCATTTTTTATTGAAGATGATAATTTCAAAGGGATATTAGCATTCAGAAAGGATACTCTTGGCGACACGGAAATAATTAATGCTAATAAAAAACCTATTTTTATAACAACAGACGGACATGAATATGAAATCCCGGCTCAAGGAAGCAATTATGTAATCCCTGGTGATACAGTACGCATTGACGACAGCATTGTGACAATAAAAAACAAACCCAAAGTTGATTTGAGTATGCACAGATTTGCTTATGCCAAGGCTTTCAACTATGAAAAAGAAGCCGAAGAAGTTATCAAAAACCAGAATCGCCGTGTATTAACTACTCTTTACAGCGAAAAGAAACCTGTAAAGAAAACAATGTTTAAAGACGTAATAGGGCAGGATGAAGTTATTAAGGAATTAAAAGAGAATATTCTTTATCCGTTAAGGATGCCAAGAGCATACGAAAATCTTGATCTTCATCACGGATACATTCTAAAAGGTGCCCCCGGTTTAGGGAAAACACATACGGCACAGGCTTTAATAAACGAAGCCGGAATGAATTATAAGTTTCTAAACGGGCTTGAACTGGAACAGAAATATGTCGGCGAGTCCGAAGCGGCCTGGAGAGATTTATTTGATGAAGCTATAGATAATCAGCCATACCTTTTATTTATAGACGAGTTTGATGCAGTAGGCAGAGCCAGAGGCGGACATGATGAATACGGCGACAAAGTTGTTGACCAGATTTTAACCTGTATGACAGATGTTGATGCAAACAGATACGATGTATTTGTAATGGCAGCCACTAACTTTTTTGACCGTCTTGATAATGCACTGATAAGGTCAGGAAGATTCGGGAAAATTCTTGACTTTAAACATCCGAACCTCAACGCAACAAGAAAACTTCTTGATAATTATACAAACGGAAAACCCGTAAGTGAAACATTATCAAAAGATGAAATTGCAAGAAAAATGTTTGATTTGAAATGTACCGGTGCTGATGTAAGAAGGCTTGTAACTGATGCTTACTTAAAGGGATATGAAAGAGCCGGAATAACTGCAAAGCTTGAATCAAATACTTTAACCGATGCGGATTTGGACAAATTCAGAATCCTTGATACAGATTTTGAAAATGCTATTGAAAAATTTAAGGAAGGGAAAAAACCTGACAGAAAAGCTGTAGGATTCAACAAATAAAAAAGAGGACTTAATTGTCCTCTTTTTTTTGAGCTTTAAAATTATTATGAGCATGTGCACAGTTACAAAACGGTTTATTTGTTGATAATCCACATCTGCAAAGAGTCTGGCGGTTTCGGATTTCGTAACTTTTTCCCTCAGAACTTTCAATTCTTATACCGCCTCGTACCCATATAGGGCCGCTCAATTTCAACCCGTCATCTTCAAGTATAGAAATTGATTTTTCAAGCTCATCTTCAAGCATATTGCCGTTTTTATCAAAAATGACAAGCCTTCCCGAAGGACACAAATTCGCCTCTCTCACTGCATCTTTATCAGATTGCTCCTCTCCCTTTATAATAAGGTTCCAAATTGACCCTTTTGCATCACAAAATCTTGCATATGCACAGTATTGTTCATTGTCTGCGAGTGTAAGATTTTTGCCATGAAATTTCACAGCGTTGTCCAAAATCGGTTCAAATGGAGCAGTTTCAGTTCCGTCGAAACCTGCTTCAACATGAGAATAATCACAAAAAGGAGCATTTTTTGTTTTTCCGCACCTGCAAAGAGCAACAGGACGAGCCTGAGTTTTTATGATTTCGCCCTCGCTGTAATCTATACAAACTCCGTTTTCATCTGTCAAAATTTTTTGAGTTGTAATCTTTGGAAATCCATATACCAAATAAGGGCCGTCTTTTGCAACCTTAATAAATATTTCCTTTTCAGACATATTTTTTACTTTCTCCGGCTAATGATTCAAATGTGCCATAAGATTTGCCAGAAGCTGTGATTTTTCATGATAGCCGGTTAGAGTCGCAAGGACTTTTCCTTCTCTAAATAATAAAAAAGTCGGGAAGCCGGAAATACCGTATTTTTGCGTAAGTTTAGGATTTTCATCAGAATTTACTGTCCCAATCCAGATATTATTATCTGAGAGGTCACTTAAAACAGGCCGCTGTTTTTGACAAAAGCCGCACCATGGCGCGTAAAATTCCACAAGCTTTAAACCTGATTTAATATTATCTTCAAAATTCTTTTCATTTAATTCGACTAACATATTGCCTCATTTCTTTTTTTTATATTTTCAAAACAAAGCTAAAATGCTTTCATCCGACATTAAGGCAATTAATTTCCCGTAGAATCGTAAACCCATTTAATATACGAATCTGCTCCCTCTTTTACTTCTAATGAAATAATTTCCGGCACATCATACGTATGTATTTTTGTAATACAATCTTTCAGAGAATCCATAAGACTTTCTCTGGTTTTTATTATCAGAAGATACTCGTCATCTTCAACAATTTCGCCCTGCCACTGATAAACAGAACAAATTCTTGGAACAATATTAACACATGCTGCAAGTTTTTTATCAATAACTTTACGTGCAATTTCTTTTGCACCCTCAAGCTTATCTATAGTACAGAAAACAACTCTAATATCCATATTACCCTCCGTTTGTAAACATTTTATCATAAAAAATTTACTTACCTCTTGACTGATAGTAACTATCAGGTTTTAAAATAAAAATGTAAAGGAGGATAAATAATGAGTAAAAAAGTGTTAATAATATCATCTTCACCGCGAAAAGGCGGTAATTCGGACATTCTGTGCGATAAATTTCTTGAAGGTTCTCAGGCTGCCGGCAATCAGGTTGAAAAAATCTTTTTAAGAGATAAAAAAATAAACTACTGCACAGGCTGTGGGTTTTGTAATACAAATGATTACTCAGGCTGTTCACAACAAGATGACGCCGGAGAAATTCTTGAAAAAATGGTTGAGGCAGATGTTATCGTATTTGCAACTCCGGTTTATTTTTATACAATGTGTGCACAGTTAAAAACACTTATTGACAGATGCTGCGCACGTTATACACATATAAACAACAAGGAATTTTATTATATAATGACAGCCGCCGACGGAAATCCTCACGCTATGGATCGAGTAATTGAAGAATTACGAGGATTTTTATATTGTCTTTCCGGAGCCAAGGAAAAAGGTATGATAATTGGAACAGGAGTTTGGCAAAAAGGAGATGCTGCTTCAACTCAACTGCCTCAACAGGCATATAATCTGGGTAAATCGGTATAGAAAAGGATTCTTATGTTAAAGAATATTATATCAGGATTATTAATAATCATCGCAACCGGCAGTACAATATGCTTTGCGGCACAGAAAGACATGAGGGTAACTAATATGACAAAAATATTTCAAAATGAATCCGATCCGGAATTTGCTGAAATTGCACAGCGATTTATAAATAAAGATATAGCAAATCTTGGAGAACTCACGACAAAAGAACGCGATTTAATTACAATTGTGGTATTAACTGTAAACCAACAGCCCGAAATTCTGCAAGAATATATCAAACAGGCTTTAGAAGACGGTGTAACACCTGAAGAAATTAAAGAAGCTATATATCAAACCGCACCTTATGCAGGAATTCCAAAAACTTTGATAGCAATCAAGGTTCCAAATCAAACATTTAAGGAGCAAAACATCCAACTGCCTTTAAAAAGTCAAAAGACTGTAAATGAAAAAGACAGATATGAAAAAGGGCTTTCTGCACAGGTTGAAATTTTCGGAGACGGGATTAAAAACATGAAAAATTCATACCCGAAAACTGAACAATTTATACCGCAGTACCTGGCAGAATATTGTTTTGGAGATTTCTACACCAGACAAAGCCTTGATTTGCAAACAAGAGAACTTTTAACACTTTGCATGCTAGCAGCTCTCGGTGATACAGAAAGTCAGATAAAAGGCCATATTAGCGGAAATATTAACACCGGTAATTCAAAAGAGAAAATGATTGCCGCAATCGCTCAATGCCTGCCTTATATAGGATTTCCGAGAACACTGAATGCCATTAGATATTTAAATGAGGCAATCCCCGAATAAAAAAGAAAACTCCCGCTAAAATGGGAGTTTTTTTATTACCCTTACGAGGAATTTAAATTTTTCCATATTGAAATATAGTTAAATTCATGAAGAATTTAAGTATAAAAAGAATATATGATACTCCATCAAAAAACGACGGCAAAAGAATTTTAATAGACAGATTGTGGCCGCGCGGAATAAAAAAAGAGGATGCGCATCTAGATTTATGGATGAAAGATATCGCACCCAGTGACGAATTAAGAGAATGGTTCGGACACAAACCCGAACGATTTAAAGAATTCTCCAAAAAATACAAAACAGAATTAAAAACTCATATGGATGATATTAAACAAATTAAAGATATTCTTGAAACACATAATGTAACACTATTATACGCAGCAAAGGATACAGAACACAATCAAGCTGTTGTTTTAAAAGAATATTTAGAAAAATAATTTGACTTAAATATATAAATGTGCTGTAAAATGTAGTTAAGAAAGTATTAGAAGTATGGGAAAAGAATACAAGTTACAGCATTTATATTCAAATCTTGCATTGCTGCTGACTGCTTTTATTTTAGGGCTTTCATTTGTAGCACAGAAAGCGGGAATGGAATTTGTCGGGCCGTTTACATTTAACACGGTGAGAAACTTTCTTGGAGTTATGAGTTTACTGCCTATAATTTTCATAGCAAAAATTTATTCCTCAAAAAAATATTCGCGCTCAAAAAACGAAATACATATCCAGCATAAACTTCTTGCTAAAGGCGGCATAATATGCGGGATTTTGTTTTTTCTGGCATTATCTATTAATCAATACTGTATGCTTTATGCACCAGCCGGAAAAGCAGGTTTTATAACTGCATTGTATATTATTTTTGTTCCGCTTATTTCTGTTGTCTTTTTTAAGCGTAAACTAAAAAATAATGTAAAAATCAGTATTATTCTGGCATTAACAGGCTTGTATCTTCTTTGTGTAAAAGAGAGTTCACCTTTTCAGTTGTGTGACTTGGGACTTCTTATAAGTTCTATATTTTTCGCGCTCCATCTTCTTGCAGTCGGGCATTATTCACATAAAATAAGTTCTATAAAGCTTGCCTGCATTCAGTTTCTGGTTACCGCAATCCTATCGGCAGTATTAATGTTTATACTTGAGCCTGTATCTGTAAATGCAATTATTAACGGTATAAAACCAATCCTGTTTTCCGGAGTTGTTGTAACCGGCGTGGCTTACACATTACAGATTTATGGTCAGAAAAACACGCCGCCGGTACTTGCTTCTTTGATTTTAAGTATGGAATCCGTTTTTGCTGTATTAGGAGGAATGGCAATCCTCGGCGAAACGTTAACCTTTAAAGAAGGCCTCGGATGTATTATTATGATAAGTGCAATTCTGTTATCACAACTGCGTTTTGCGCCGCGTGCAATGAAAAGATTAAAACGAATAAATAAAAAAGTTCAATATACCTCTTGACTGATAGCGGCTATCAGGTTTTAAAATATTAATATAGTATGGAAAGGAGATAATTGAACATGATTTTAGACAAAGTAAATTCACCATCAGATTTGAAAAATTTATCTTTGAATGAATTGAACACGCTTGCCGATGAAATCAGAGAACTTATTATTAAAAAAGTAAATACAACAGGCGGTCATATGGGGCCGAATCTGGGAATTATAGAGACAACAATTGCATTGCATTATGTTTTTAACTCTCCTGTTGATAAAATAGTTTTTGATGTATCGCACCAGTGTTACCCGCACAAAATTTTGACAGGTAGAAAAGAAGGCTTTACAAATCCTGAACTTTACCATAAATATACAGGCTACACTGCTCCGGAAGAAAGTATGCACGATATATTTAAAGTAGGCCACACCTCAACCTCTGTAAGCCTTGCAACAGGACTTGCAAAAGCAAGAGACTTGATGGGCGGCAAAGAAAATATCATTGCACTAATAGGAGACGGCTCTTTAAGCGGAGGTGAAGCTCTTGAAGGACTCGATAACGCAGCGGTTTTAGACAGTAATATGATTGTTGTGGTTAATGACAATGATATGTCTATTGCCGAAAATTATGGCGGATTATACAAAAATCTACAGGAATTAAAGGATTCCGACGGAAAATGTGAATGTAACTTCTTTAAATCCTTAGGATTTGATTATATTTATGTAGCCGAAGGCAATAATATTGAAAAACTAATAGAAGCTTTCAAAAGAGTAAAAGACACGAATCACCCGGTAGTAGTACATTTACATACTCTAAAAGGTCACGGTCTTGCAGTTGCGGAAGAAAACAAAGAGGCCTTCCACTGGATTCTTCCGGGAACTCTGGATAAGAAAGAAGAACCTGCACCTGTACAGAGTGAAAATTACGTGTCAATTACAACAGATTACATTCTGAATAAAGCCGAAAAAGACCCTTCGATTATAGCGATATCTCCTGCCACACCGGGGGCATACGGTTTTACGCCGGAATTCAGAAAAAAACTCGGCAAACAGTATCTTGATGTTGGAATTGCAGAAGAACATGCCGTTGCAGCAGCCTCTGCAATGGCAAAATACGGTGCAAAACCTATTCTTGCAATTCTCAGTTCTTTTGTACAAAGAACTTATGACCAGCTTTCACAGGATTTGTGCCTGAACAATTCCCCTGTTACTATTTTAGTGCACTGGGGTGCACTTTCAAACGGCGACGCAACACATCTCGGGTCATTTGATATACCGCTGATTTGTAATATTCCTAATATGGTTTATCTTGCGCCAACTTCTAAAGAAGAATACCTTAAAATGCTCGACTGGTCTGTTGAACAAAAAGATTTTCCTGTTGCAATAAGAGTGCCGTTCGGAAACTTTGTTTCTACAGGCATTGAAGACAATACAGATTATTCAATTCTTAATAAATTCAAAGTTGAAGAACAGGGTTCAGAGGTAGCAATTTTAGGGCTCGGAAACTTCTTCCATCTGGCAAAAGATGTCAAAGATGAATTAAAAGCAAAAACCGGAATTAACGCAACATTAATAAATCCGCGTTTTATTACAGGAATTGATGAAGAATTGCTAAACTGCTTAAAAAACAGTCATAAAGTTGTCATAACTCTTGAAGACGGTCAGGTTGACGGAGGTTTTGGCGAAAAAATATCAAGATATTTTGGAAAGTCTGATATTAAGGTTCTAAACTTCGGCGGTAAAAAAGAATTTACCGACAGAGTCCCGCTTGAAGAACTTTATCAGAGATATCATCTTACAAAAGAACTTATTGTTGATGATATAAAAAAATGTCTCTAAAACAAAACGCCCGATTATAATAATCGGGCGTTTTTATTATGCAATACTTTCATTCTCAACTTTATTCATCGGATTCCACTCGTCATTGAGGTTATTTTTTATAAGATTTTTATAATAGTTTTCTTTATATTCCAACAAATCCATTTGTCTTTGCAAATCATCCAACTGCTGCTGAGCCTTAATCTTTGTCGCCTGAATAATTCCAAAACGTTCAGGAATTGTTGAATCACCTATAAGACAGAGGTCAATATATCGTTTAATAGCCTTATTTTCAGTTCCAACCATTCTCAAACACTTAACAATTTTAACCCAGTCCAAATCATTTTCCGAAAATAAACGCACATTATTTTCATTCCTTTTTATAAAAGGAAAAAATCCGCTCTTTGCCCAAAAACGAAGAGTATGCTCGGAAACATCCATTTTATCTGCAACTTCTTTAATCGTGTACATTATGTACCCTCCTTGAAAACATTTTACCATAAAAAAGAGCCGTTAAAAACGGCTCTGATTTACGTTATGGTAACTGACTTGTGTAATTTTCCTTCATTGAATTTGCTCTTGATAAATTCAGATAAAGAATTTTATTTGCGGTGGATTTATTCATGTTTATGAATTTAACACCTGCAAAACCATTGTCTGTAATACGTACAACTTCTACATCCACATCAATATCCATATCTTCATATAAAAGTTTTACATGTTTTTTATCCCCTATTTTGAGGTTATTAGGGTTATCTATCAAAGCACCGGTTTTAGAAATATCATATACCGCGACATTTGATTGAAGATTTTGATCCTTTGTAGGGAAGCGCATAGACACACGTTTTGTGGCCTTATAAGTTGCCTTATCAATATCTTTAAAGTCAGGAGTTGTTGTGTTGTACTGAATTTTGTCATCCTTATAAGTCAATCTGTAGAAACTGTTTTCATTTCTAAATAAGTTTGCAACTTCATAAGGATTATAATTAACAGCAGGAGCTTTAGATCTCAGAATAACAAGGTTGCCCATATCAAGTCCAAAAGAACCGGTTTTTTCGGTATAAAGTTGAAGTGTTGAATCAACGAGTCTTCTGAAATCATTATCAACAACCGTGAGCCATCTGTAATCTCCAGGATAATTACCTTCTCCAAATCTGTTACCGTTTCTGAATTCCGCATAGTTTGTGATAAGGCCGTCTCTTACAGAAAGATTTAAGTCTTTTGTATCAACATAAGCATTATCAGCATAGATTTTGTTTATATTTAATCCGCGGTTATTGCCGGTTTCTTCAGATTCGTCACTTGAATTTACAGACAATGTAACTTCATGAGCTTTGTAAGCCTTACCGTCCGGAATCTGGTATTTATTATTGAAAAATTCAATTGTTTGGAATTTATCAGTTTCGTTATAGCTTCGTGTGGAATCATCTCCTGTTGCGCTTTTAACCATTTCTCTAGATACGCCCTGAAGGTCAAAAGACAACTTCGCACCTTCACCTACTGTATTAAAGCCTGTAGCATGCGCTTCGTTACCATTCAGGTCTGTATATACAGTATCTAAAGTAGGGTCAAATCCACCAGGTCTGTTATTTGTGTACACATCCGATTTTGCCGCATCGTAAGCGTGAGCGTAAATATTATCAGCCATCAACGATACATCGGCAGTTTGGAATGTCTGGTCAAGGTATTGTTCATAACTTCCCTTACCGTTATTTGCACCACGGACATAGGCATTATAGATTTTCAGAGTTGAATTTGCCTCGGCTCCACCGTTTGCATCAAGAACTTCTATTGCAACAGTCTGTGGAACTACGTCCATAGAATTTCCACCAAGCTTGATTTTATCGTGCGGATAGAGAAGGTCATTAAAATCTTCGCCAAGGCTGGTCAGTTTGCCAAGGTTATATATTGTAAGATTTTTGGCTCTGCTTTGAATATGTAAATGATTATTTGAAGTTATTTCATGAATTTCAGCATCCGACCCGAGCGCAAAGTCAATTGAACCGCGTTTTGATACCAGATAAGCGATATTTGTCTTATCACCTTTTGCCGAACCGTCAAGGTAAATATCATTTTCAGCCTCAAATCCGACTTTTGCATTCGCGTCGAGGTCTGTTCTTTGATTATATGTCAAAGCGTTGCCTTTTTCGCCGATTTCGTTACTTGAGATTACCGAGATATTTTTACCTTCAAGATTTGCCTGTGATTTATCTGTCGAAGCATTTCTAATTGAGTAGCCTCTGTAATAAGGGTCATTATTCGGATCAGGATTTTCTTCATCCTGATATTTCCAATCCGCAGCAGTAAGGACAATGTCCCCGTCGGTTTTAATCTTATCAACATTCAAATCTGATTTTTTAGCTGTAAGATTTACCAAGCCGGAATCTTTTACACCGTCTTTTGCGTTTGCTTCAATATTAACTTTTCCTTTAATATTAACATTAAGAGATTTTGTATAGTCTCTTGTACTTGCATCTATACTGTAAGCAGGCTTGTCTGTTTGTGCACGCTTACCGACACTGCCGCCGTTAACAGTCATAATCAAGTCAGAAGCTGCTGAGATTAAAGTTTTATCAACACCGGCATTTAGAACATCTCCGTTTGTCTGGTTAATAACAACATTACTGCCGGATTCTATATTGAAATCTGTATCTTTATGCCCGATTACAATATCAGAATCTTTATTGGTAAGTTTAATATCACCGGTACTTGTTTTAACTTTACCTTCAAGCTTCATACCGTCCTTACCTGTATTTTCAAGTTCAAGTTGTCCGTTGTTATTTTGGATTTTACCGGCAGAGGTAACTTTTATACCGTCAGAACCTTCATTTTTAACGGTAGTTTTACCTTTTTTATTTTCTACTAGTCCGGAAATTGTTACTCCGGCTTTTTTATTTGAAATTTCAACAATACCGTCAGTATTGGTTACAGTACCCGAGATTTCAATTCCCTGTTCGCCCTGCGAATCGATTTTTGTATCGCCTTTTAACAGGTTTTTAATTTTACCGATAATTGAAACCTTGCCCTCTCCGGTATTTTTAATTTCGATATTTCCGTTAGAATTTTGTAAAGTTCCTTTTTCTGAAATTGTTACATTTCCTTGCGTATTATCTACTTTTAAGGTACCGTTTGAGTTTTCAATTATACTATTAACGGAAACGCCTTCCGAACCGTTATTTTTAACGTTAATTGCACCGTCATTGAGGACTTTACCATCAATTGTAATACCGGAATTGCTGCCGTTTTCAATTGTTGTATTACCAACGGAATCAACTGTTGCCAGCAATTCACCCTTAGAACCGCGTCTTTCATCTACAACAATACCGTTTTCGGATTTAATTGTAAGCTGACCGGCGCCGTCAGTATTTTGTCTATTATGTCCGTGTTTTAAGAAACCTAAAATACTGATTTTACCGTTTGAGTCAATATTTGTAAGAGCCTCGTTGTGTCCCTGATTGATAACCTTATCGGCAGAGAGTGAGCCTCTGTTAGTAAATTGTCCGTTCATACGGTCATTTGTAAGATTGTTAACTACAAGTTCTTTATCTGTTTTGTTCTGGATATTTACATTTGCAAAACCGTCTGTATATTTAACAGTACCGCTGCCAGACACCGAACCGGTAAAGTTAACGTTGCCGCCTTCCTGCTGTGTATTGAACACAAGAAGCTTGCCGTCAACATACAGGACTTTTATATTACCGTTTGAATTGTCAAGATATGCGGTATCAACCATGTTCTTTTCGCCGGTATTCGGGTCAACAACAAGATTTTCAGGTTTTATCATATCTTCTGTTATTATAATATTTCTATCTCCGTAACCTGCCTGCACAAGGCCGTCAACTTTAATATTTGACGCATTTACGGTTACATCTTTACCTGCAACAAATCTGTCATTTTCTTTAATTTCAAAGCTGCCTCCGCCTGTGTAAACCGCATTACCCTGTGTCGCAATAATATCTTTTGATGCGGTATTGATTAAACTTTTTATGGTTATATCACCGCTTTCATTCCAGATGGACAAATATCCGTTATTAAAATTTATAAGTCCGTTCATAATTATATTTGAAACAATCGACCCTCCGGCTACCGGATTATTATGGTCATAAAGATTTTTAATCGATATGCCGGGATTAAAATCACCGGTTGTGTCGCCTGAAAGCAGATGAACATTATCTGCAACAGGAGTATCTTTATTTGCAAGGTGATTATAGGTTACATCATTTATGATGAGCCCTGAATTACCTGAAGTATTATAGTTTATATTCCCGAATACCAAATCATAATCCGAATAATTCGTTACCTCTACAGTAGGAGCAAAAATATGGAAATTTCCATTACCTTCGATATTCGGAGCTAATGATTCATTTCCGTTGGAATCTTTTACAACCTTCATATCAATGCCGCTAATTTCAATTTTTGCATTAGGAATATCTAAATTATCAAATTTGAAATAAGGTTTACCGACACTTGTATCAGTAAAAGAACCTCTTAAATCTTCAAGGTATTTGAGCTGGTCATTCATAGCAGAAAGACTTTCTGAATTGCTTTGTATTGAAGATATTAGCCCTTCACCTTTTATTTTAAGGTTATTTAATTGCTGGGTATAATTATTTACCACCTGCTCAAGTCTGTCAATTGATTCCTGCACGGAATCTTTATCAGAGATTATGCTTATTAAATCACCCTGTTTAAATATAGCTAATCCTGATTCCGCATCTGTTGTAATATTGTCAGCCACTGAATGATATGCAGATTTTACTTCTGCTTTATTTTCAATCGAAAGAGTATCTACATATTTATCAAATAAGTCACCGCCTTCACCTTTATGCTCATTTGCATATTTATTATAATTTGACCAGAAGTTATCTGCATCTTCTATTTTTTCATTTACTTTATCTTTGATTTGATTTTCAATGTTATCCATTGTTATTGTGTTATCTTTATTTGCATTTAAACTGTCAAGAAGAGTCTGGTATTGCTCAAGCTTTTGCTCGTATTCTGCAATTTCTTTTGAGTTTGCTTCCTGATTCTTTTTCATTTCTGCAATTTCGTTATTAATATTTTCAATTTCATCTTTAACTTCTGAAATTACTTTCTCATTATCTTTTTCCTGTTGTTCAGCAGAAATGACTTTATCACTGTCAACTTTTTCATATTTATCTTCAAAGCCGCTGTGTTCAACAACATTACCGTCTCTATCAATTTCAAAGTTATATTTAGACTCGCTTCCTGCTGTAATTTCACCGTTAAGGGTAAGTTTACTTGTTCCGCCTCTTGAAACATTAGAATAATCATCCTCCACAGTAATAGGAATACCAAAAAGCAGATAACTTGTCTTTTTAGAATGAACTCTTGAATTAAGTTTATAATCACCGTCGCTGTAACGTATAGCAACATCTTTTCCTGATGATATGCTTGCACCTTCATTTACATTGAGGTTATTATTAACATTATATTTCAGATAACCATCGGCATCGCCGGTTGCGACAGCCGCATCAACAGTTAATTCGGCAAGCTGTGTCAATTCATTTACAGAATCATCCTTCATAAAATTAATCTGAACAGTGTCTTTACCTTTGAGTTCACCGCTGTTATTAATTGTATTGTTAATAGTTAATTCCAGATTTGCATGAGCTTCAGGGTCTAAACCTCCAAAGTGATCAGCATTTGTGACGGATTCCGAATGTAAAATATTTTTTGAATCCATAGCAAGATTCAAGTCATTCGCTTCTAAAGTTGACCCTTTGCTAATTGTAATATTATTATTGTTAGTCACCTTAAGATTGGAGGTTGCAACGTTTTTCGTTACAAAACCGTCACCTTCGGTATAGATTTTTTGTTTTAATGTACTTTCAGTTCTGGCCTTTACATTCATATTTTGTTTAGCCTTGACTGTAGAATTATTAAACTTGATATTTGAATTTTGAGTAATATCGTTTGAGATATCAGCATCATGTGTAGCGGAAAAACCTGATACACCAACTCTGTATGATATTTCTTTATCGCCGATTGTACCCAATTTTGCAGAAGCAGAAACATTAACATTTTCAGCTTCTATATTTGCATTATTAAATTCAACATCGGCAATAGAATTAATAGAATTGTTGATTTTACCTCCGCGAATAACAATTGCACCGGCACCTTGTTCATTCTGACGCATTAATACACGGTTTTCACTGTCTGCCTTAATTGAAATATCGCCACCGTTAGTTTTTATGTTTGCACCGTTTACATTAATTTTATTTGTTGCAGTAATTGTATTTTTTGTTTCATTTTTTGCAATAGCTGCAAGACCGGCCGATTTACTTGAAATCCGTGTATTGGCAGTATTTTTGGCAGTTGAAGTTACATCCACTGCGTTTTTAGAATCGCCCTGAATATTTGCCGTAATATTTATTGTTGAATCCCCGCCGGAATTTGTTGTCATTTTATAAGAATTAACATCTACAAACCCACCACCAGACGATTCTGATGAATTAACCGTGTTTCTTTCCACATTAGAATTTACGGTCATATTATCCATAGAAAGATTTCCACCAATATTAATTGTCGTATCCGTATCAATTACAGCATCAGCAGTATTCACATTGGCTCCAACAAGGCTTATGCTCTGGTTCATAATTGAAGTATTAACGTTTGCTTTATCGCCGAGTTGAACGTTAATAGCCTTTTCAACTTCCGTATTACCAGCGATAGTAATTGTGTTTGAACCACCGGCATAGGCGTCCATATCAAGAGTACTCAATTCTATAGCACTAAGGCTTCCGGATTCTGACCCAACATTAGCAGTCCTGTTTAATTTTGAAAATACATTTAAGTTATCTGTTTTCAAATTAGTCGGATTAATGGTTACATCGGTTTTTGCACTTACATTTGCATTAAGACTTGTAACCCCAACTCCAGCTAATCCTGCCTTTACCTGTTTGGCAGACGCTTCTGCTTTAATTTCACCGGCTTCTGTCGTACCGGTTTTTACACCGGCATAAACATTGGTACTGCCGGTTTTATCACTATTTTTATTTACTATCTCTGCGTCACCTTTAATTGCAGAATTAAATTGGGCTTTGACTATAGCACCCTGAGATGTAACATCAACACCGGCTAAAGACACACCACCCATGTTTACAATAGATTTTGCACTTATACCGCCGGTTGAGGTTATAACATTCATATCAGCGGCATTTATTGTGCCGGTTGCGTCAACGATAGCACTTGTAATAGCACTAGATTCAGCTTTATTAATTACAACCTGACCGCTTATTACAGAAGCACTCAACGACGCAAGTTCAGATGTAAGCGAACTGGTATTATCTGCAATAACATCCAGTTTATCCGCATTAATATTTACTTTGTTATTAATAGCAGCACTAACTTTATTGTTTGATTCAGTCAATGCAACTGTTGCGTTAATATTGGCTCCTGAAACGCTGGCGCCTGTTGAATTAACAGATGTAGTATCCTTTGATGTTGCATTAACAGCCACATTTGTACCTTTAATTGTACCGCCATTAATTGCAGCAGAGGTTGTTGCAACATTAGTAAAGTAAGCTACGTTACCTCCAAAATTTACACCTGATAATGAGGCTGAATAAGCCGTAGTATTTGCCTTAACAGTATTATTTGCGTTTACTGAAATATTTTTCCCGGTAACATCACCCTGCATAGAGGCTGACGTATTATATTTCATATTTGTAACAAGCACATTTCCGGCGAGAGAGCCAAATCCGGCAACAGCCTGTGCATTTGTTTTATCTAAATTTAAATTATTAGAGGCTTTTACATTAACATCGCCGTCTGATTTTATATTTGCATTAACATTGGCTACAGTTCCGCCTTTTGAATTTTCGGAAACTTTAACACCTGTCTGTGAAATTGCTTTATCTACAAGATTTCCGCCATCATCTGTTTTAAGATATGCATCTGTGTTACTATCGTCAAATTTTCCGCCGATTGAGGTAACTGCAACAGATGCAGCACCGCCGAATGCTCCGACTGCGGCAGATGCAGTTAATATATTTATATCCATATCAGATACTGCATTAACATTAACCGATGAGGCTGATATTTTGGATTGAGATTTTATTTCTGCCAGTACAGCATTATTTATAATATTAACATTTGCGGCACCGGCAGCACTTACGCCTCCGGCTGTTAATACCCCAACATTCATATCAAGGTTAATTGAATCATTTGCCTTTACATTAAGAGCAGCGGTCTTGATTATTTTAGAAGGGTCTGAATTATTTATAAAGGCTTTTGTTTCAGACTCAACTAGGTTTACAAGAGCAGAAAGCCCAATCGCACCTCCACCTACACCGAGCGAAATATTATTACCTTTTATGTCATTTGTACTTTCAGCATTAACAGTTACCGAACCTGATTCTGAAATATTAGTATTTTCAATTGAAGCTGTATTTTTATTTGCCGCAATGTTTGAAATTGCAGCGGCGTTTACGGCTACAGTCGACACTCCTGCTGAAGCTAAGGCGTCAAATGTTTTAAAAGAACTCTTGCCTTCAACTTTAACATCATTTTTAGTTTTTATTGTTGAATTAGTTATCTTTGCATTATTTTCGGTTTCGTTCTGATTAACAATAACAAGACCGTTTACACCGGCTCCACCTGAAACAGCAATACCACTTGCCAGAGTTGAGGCTTTTTTGTTTGATTCAGACTTAACGCTAACTTTATCAGCATCACGTATAGTTGATTCATCAATTACGGCATTAACCTTATTTTCTGTAAGATTTGTATTCACAGAAGCTGTCACAGCAGCGGTTCCTGCTCCTGCAACTCCCAGCAGAATACCATCCATATAGGCATTGTCTGCTGCATTTACATAAACGGAACCGCGTTCAACTGTAGTTCCTATAACAGCAGCTTTTGTCTCTCCTTCAATTAAGTTTACAAGAGCACTGCCTGTTACAGACGCAACACCGGAACCTGCAAGACTTGCCAGCGCGTCGTATGTTTGTGAAGCTGTTGTTGCCGAGACATTCAAACTGTTTGTATTTGTAATATTAGAATTTTCTACAACAGCAGAAACATTATTTGTAACTGTGTTTGCAACCGCAACAGCACCTACAGCAGCCGTTCCTGCGCCTGATAAGGATAAGATATTTACAATCGGAGTGAAATTATCCATATCAATTTCATCAATTTTGCCTGTCAGGTATGATTCTGTTTTGCTCATAGTGTCATACAAGCTGTTGTTTGAATATTTCCAGTTATTAAAATTACTGTTCGCAAGAACATTTATATTGTGACCGGCATTATTTAACAACGAATTTACGACATAAGAAGAAACCACTGCATCAACAACATTTACAACCGCAGCTCCGGAAACCCCGGCAGTACCGCCTAAACCTGCCATCATCATTGTAGCTCCGAATGCAGATTTTGAATCAGCATTAACATCAATATCTCCGCCGGCTGTAATAGAAGTTTGATCACCTTCTTTTTTACCGACTGTTGCCTTAACATCGCTTGAGAAAGTGTTTACATAAATAACTCCTCCTGCTGCAATATTACTACCGGCTGAAGCAGCTATGTTAATGCTTTCTACTTCAGTTTTTTCAGCAGCATCAACCTTTACGGCACCTTTTGAATCGATTGTTACACCGTCTTCAACAGTCGCAAGCGTATTGTTATTAAATACATTTACATTTGCAGAACCGTTAACGGCAACCTGTCCGCCACCGCCCATAACCATTATTGTTCTGATTGACTGCTTATTATCAGCTGTAACACTTACGTCTTTTGATGTAGTTGTAACATTAGCTCCTTTTGCAATTTTAGCCTCTGTAGTTCCTGTTACAACATTAACAAAAGCAGAACCACCGATAGTTTTACCTGCACCGCCGGAAATATTACCCACAATTGCATTAATGACTACATCGTCAGAAGCTGCAACATTTAAAGCCCCCGAGTTGACAACAGCATTACCAACAGAAGCAGTTACGTTGTTATTGACAACTTTCGTAATCAATGAACCGCTGAGAGCTGTACTGCCTCCTCCTACAAGGTCATAGGTCATCTGCCAGTCTTTTAATTCTTCATAATTTTCTAAATCAATATTATCTATATTATTTAAAATATCCGCTAAATTTATCGAAAGTTTAGAGTCCCCGCCGGAATAATTTTTTGCAGAAGCATTTACATTCACATTTCCGTCAGAATTAATATTTGCTCCATCCGAAATCGAAGCTGAAACATCTTTTACGAGGACATCAACAATAATTGAACCTCCCACACCTGTTCCAGCCGAACCCGAAAGAGTACCTCCTCTGGTTTTTAAATTGGTTGTATCTGAAGCATTTACATTTACACTTCCGGATTTCGTAACATTTCCGCCAAGTTTAGCGTCAGTTGTATTATCAAGAACATTTACACCGATATTTGCTGCCACCGCAAGTTTGCCGGATGAAATAGCAGCACCTGCGGCTATAACATCTATATTTTCGTCAGCTTCCGCAACAGAACTCAACTGACCACCTGCCGAAACAGTCGAATTTACATTTGAAGTTGTTGAATTTGTCAGAACATTGCTTACAATATTACCACCAACAACAAATCCATCGCTTGCAAGAACTGCCGTTATACCTTTAATATCAGAATCATAAGCGGCTTTACTGGCGACATTACCATCAGAAGTCACAGAACCACCGGTGATATAAGATTTTATATCACTATCCAGAACGCTTACTATCGCATTTGGGTAAACCCCGACATGTTTTGCGTCTACACCGGCATTAAACCCAAGATTAGCCGCAAGGAATTGTAAAACTTCTGTTTCTTTTGCATTGACATTAACTGATTTTGATTTTGAAATTATTGTATCTTCAATTCCGGCAATAACAATGTTATTAATAACATTTACAACAGTACCGATACCAACTCCGGCACCTTTTGAAGCTTTGGAAATTGATGCACTCCCTGTAATATTTGCAAGATTAAGGTTTGAATCCGCATTTACATTAATATCTCCGATTGAAGAAATATCAGCGTTTTTAATCAAAGCACTAACTTCATTTCCAAATACACCAACACCAATTGCACCTGCAAAATTCGCAGAAGTATTTGCACCGGATATGGCACCACCCATAGAAAAACCGATAACATCGTCTGTAGCTCCGCCTTTATTGTTAGCTTCAACAGAGACATTGCCGACATTTGTAAGTTTTGATTTATTCCCTTCTGAACTTGTTATTTCAGCCTTTGTAGTTTTATTATAAACATCAATATTACCGGCTACACCAGCCCCTACACCGGTGCTGCCACCATCTGAAGTTCCGCTACCTGAAACGCCACCTCCGGTAGCGCCTCCGCCTGAACTGTTGCTTTTACCGCCGGCATAAGCTACACCGCCGGCACCTTTATAGGATTTAGAATAGTTATTTGCAATAACTTCTATTTCTGTATTACCTTTGCCTTCAACGTCAACATCATTCATTGAAGATTTGACTGAATTTTCAATTAAATTCGTATTAAAAGAACCCCCGATTGCAATCTGGGTATTATTACCGCCTTTTGCTGCACCTACTCCAAGTGCCACGGCAATATTGTTATTCGTTTCATCTGCAATTACACTGAGTCTGTCACCGGAACCGGTAAATATAACATTCGTACCATTCATTAAGGCATTTGTTGAACCTGCTTTTGAATTAACATTTATAGCAGCACCTGCGCCTAAATTTCCTGCTTTTGATACACCTGTTGCAATATCCAGGCCTTGAGTATCCTGTGAAGCCTCGACATTTAGTGAATCTCCGACATTTATGGTTGCATTTCCAATAGAGGCTTCTACATTAGTTTCATTGGAATTTACATTGACTACTCCGGCTGCCGCTGTCGAAAAGCTGTTTGTTGCAGTTGAGCCGGTTGCCACAGCATTGGAGCCATCTTCATTTTGCATAAGGTTTCCACTATGACCTGCAAGATTTTGCCCTTGTGAAGTTGTACCGGAAGTACCCGGTGTAACATCATTAGGGGTATTATTTGTAGAACCCAGAGCTCCCTGAACATCACTACCCTGCAAATGGTCTGTTACAGAACTTCCTGTAGCATTATTAACGGTATTATCAGTAGAGGAAACCGCATTTTCTACTCTATCTGTAATATTACCGACACTATCCTGCCAGTTGCCAAAATTTCCGAAATCCTGCCCTTGTGATGATGAATCTTTTGAGGCTGGCTTTTTGGTTTTAACACCGCCGGTAAAAGCACCTGCCAAACCTATATTTAATGTTCCGGTTTCTGTATTTGCCTTTATATCAACACTTTTTGTTGCGGTTATTTCTGCATTGTTACCAATAGAAGCTTTTACATTTTTGTTAATATTATTCACCATAACAGTAGCACCTATTGCAGCACCTGAACTGTTATTACCTCCGGAAGAAGCTTTACCAGAAGATTGTCCTTTCCGGGCTTTTTGCTGTGAGATTGCTCCGCCGATATTTATTACGGACGTTTTGTCTTTTGCCGAACGTTCCGTATTCAAGTCAAGAGCATCATCTTTCAAACCGTCTGTATTTGCGGCAGTTTTAATTTGCCCTTCTCCGGCTTTTACATTCACTACAGCAGCTTTTACTCTTGCTTGTTCACCGATTTTCGATTCTGTATTTCCATTAATATTATTCACAAGAACCGACCCGGCAAGAGCAAATTTACCGGCTTGGGCACCGGAAGAAACAAGATTCATATAAGAAGCCTCGTTCGCGGAAGTTAATTCAACTTTTCCATTCCCGGCCGTTACGGTTGCATTTTTCCCAATTGAAGCCGTTGCGTTATTTGTATAATTATTAATAAGAACAGACCCGCCAAGTCCGAACTTACCTCCGTTTGCTTTATCATCCTGTTTAAATAATGCGGAGACATCGCCTGCTGCGTTATAATTGACAACAGAATTTACGGCATTGGCAATTATATCACCTTGAGAAGCAGTAACAACTGCGTTGTTTCCAATCGACGCAGTTGTGTCGTTTACGATGGAATTGTAAACGACGGCACCGGCAATTCCAGTAGTAACACCGTTTGCAGCAGAAGTAGCCTGATTATTAAAAAACTGTGTTGAAAATTCTACAGGACTTCCGTCTTCACCGATAAAGCCAAAATCAAGGTCGCTTAAATCTATACCGGCGTAGTCATCGCCGCTGCCTTCAAAACCTGAGAAATCCCAGTTTCCGTTAGACTGCGGGTTTAATGAAAAACTTTTGTCTAAAATATTCAACTTCAGCTCAGCAAGAGTCAAAGGCAATTCTGTAGTCGCATTCAGCTTAACAGATTTTGCACTAACTTTAGAATTATCTTTAATCTCTGCCTTTGTAGTATTATTTTGTGAATTTACAATCACAGCTGCACCAGGTGCAAACTTTGCACCGTCAGTAGATTCAGCGGAAGCACTGTTCGTTGTATAATCAATTGTATTAGCTTCAACAGACACATCTCCGCCTGCATTAAAATCAGTGCTTCCTATTGAGGCTGTTGTTGTAACTTCACTTTTATTAATATTAACGACACCGCTCATTTCCGCAGCAGGAGTTCCCGACCCTGAAGCGGAAGACCCTGAAGTCGGATTAGAGGAATCAACTCCGGCCTGCGAGAATGAAGCCAAAATATCCTGAATTTTAGAAAAAATACCAGAGGTATCAGTATCAGATTTTTCGGACTCCTTGTCATCTTCTTCTGCAACAACCCCCGAGGAAGAAATTGCAGTATTGCTTACGTGTAAATTTTGTGCAGTAACTTTAGCATCGCCTTTAAGTTCGGTATTCGCATTGACTTCAGCATTTGTTGTAATTCTGTCATTTTTTAAGAGCAAGGAAACTCCGGCAGAACTAGCGGCATTGTTGCCGGCTTTCTTTCCGTCTTTTGAATCTCCTTCATATTTAACTGTGTTTGTAACAGAAATATTATTATTGGTAGCATTTACAGCTTTCACATTAAGATTATCAGCTTTTATTGTTGATTGATTATCAATAACAACATGAGTATCGGCTTTTGAGGTATGGTTAACCGCAATTAAAGCTTTTGACTTCATATCATCGGAATCTTCTGCTTCGTTCGAGATTTCAATTTCAGAAATATTTTCCGATACAGCATTGGCATTGAGGTCACCGCCTGCATTAATTTTTGTATTTTTAATATCAATTGTTGATTTTGTGGAATTTCCTAATGCTAATACCAGCGCGCTGGAAGGTTTATCAGCTGAAGAAATGTTAGTAGTTGCGGAAGCATTTGTTGAGATATTAATATTGTCTGCTGCTGCAAGTTTTGAATTTTCAATATTAATCACAGCTTCGGCTCTTGCACCTGTAAAATCTTCATAAGGATTTTCCATGTCAAAATATTTATCAATATTTAATACAATATCTTTAACAGAACCTGCCTCGTCCGCCGTTGTTTCTATAGTATCGGAAGCTGTTGCGGAAATATCAATATCTTTACCGACAATAGCCGCATTTTTAATATTTACACCGGCAGATGTAACATTCGAATCAGGAGCATGATTATTTACAGCCTGAGCTTTTATAACAACCTTTCCGTTTTCAAAGCCAAAACCTGTCGGGTCTTGAATAGCATTAGAGACTAGTCCGTTAAAAATTTGTTCAGCATTATCTGCTGTCAAAACCTGATTTTTTAATTTATCTCCTAAACCGGCAAGAATACCTGCGGACGAATTACCATCGCCTGCGATTATAATGTCTTTACCGTACATTTCGACATCACCGCGGGCAATAATTTTACCGTTTATGGTTATATTTCCCTGCGAATCAGTTTTCAATGCGGTTAAATCTTCTGTAGGATTTGCTTTCAAACCGCCAACAAAATTATTATAAGTACCCTGCGAAGGAGTAATTAATGAAAGCGCTCCGACGTTAAGGACTCCTGAGGCACCTATTACGATACCGCTAGGGGATACAAATACGGCATGCCCGTTATTAAAAACACCGCCGCTGTTAAGGATATTTAAAAGACCGTTAATATTAACCTGATTATTTACTAAAGCAACAAATTTATTTATACCAACAGAATTTATAAGGTTAGCCACATCTCCGGGAGTAAGATTAAATTGATCAAAATGACCAAAATCAGTTGAGCCATGAGTAAACCCTGCAGTAATATCATAAACACCGTCTACAGGATTATTAATATTAGCTCCCATGCCGGCTGAATTATCCGGCGTAATCTCACTTGCAAGTACCGGTACTATCAGTGATTGCTGAAATATAAAGCTCAAACATAAAAATAACGCAAAAGCTTTTGTAACAATAGTTTTAAACGTTCTAACCTTTTTCATATATATCCCTTTTCTTAACATCATCACTATACTGGTTATTTGCTTCATGATGAGATTAAATATGAAAAATTTTCTATAATTGCTAAAGTTATGTTTCAAATCTTTAATATAATGTTACATTTTGTGCATAATTTTTATATCTTGTAGTAAGGTGAAAAAAAGGTGAATTATTTATTATGGATTTGAAAAAGATTTTATTACTTGCTATATGTCTATCCTGTATTAGTAATGCAGCTCAGGCAATCGGTGAAATTCCTGCCGGAGTTATGGATGCTGCGGGAAGTGCCGGAAACCTCAATGTTCATGATATGGACAGAATAAGAGATTTGGAAAGACGAAAAGAACAGGAAGAAGATTGGAAAGAATTAAAAAAACGTCAGAAAGAAGAACAAAAAAAAGAGCAGCAAGTTGATAAAATAGAAAAAAAGCAAAAAAAAAATGTTATTAAAGCAAGAGCAGAAGAATATGCGACTAAAGGCGTATATATTGATAAAATAAGAGTTGCTCCCAGTGAAATTTTGACGGAAGACGAGATTGAAAACATCATTACCCCTTATCTTGGAGAAAATTTAAGCTTTGAACAAATTAAAGAAATTGTTGCTAAAATAAATAACCTTTATATGGAAAAAGGATTTGTAACAGCAAGAGCATTTGTTCCGGAACAAACAATTGACGAAGGTACTATTTATATTGATTTACTTGAAGGTAAAGTAGGAGATGTTACTGTTACCGGTAACCGCTGGACAAAAGAATCTTACATAAAAAAACGAATCTCTGCAAAACCTTATAAACTATTTGATATAGTTGAACTTGAACAAAATGTATTAAATTTTAATAAATACACTGACGGTATTGACTTAAACGCAAATCTGAAACCGGGTGAGAAAAGAATGGGAACTACAGATATTGAACTTACTGCAAAAGAAAAACTCCCGTTCCATACAAGTTTGATTTTCGATAATGCCGGACGTTCAACGATAGGTAAATTCCGCGGAGGTGTCGCCCTAACTCATGACAGCCTTTTCGGTTATAGAGACAAATTAACACTGGGTGCGTATTTCAGTGCACACTCAAATACGCCGTTTGCCGATTATAACATTCCGGTAAACAAAAAAGACGGCAGAGTAGGGTTCTCATTCTCCTCAAGTTATGCGCATATTGCAAAAGGCCCGTATGAAATGTTTAACATTCGCAGCCGTTCTTATGTTTATTCACTGTATTTTAACCAGCCGATTATAAGAAAGCCATATATGGAATTATCAAGTTTCAGTTCGGTGGATTATAAACAGGCCACAACATCTTTTGACGGATATGACTTAAATACAGATAAAATTACAAGCGCAAGAACAGGTTTGAACCTAAGATATGACACTAAACGCGGTATATGGTATGCAAATCAGTATGTTTCATATGCAATGCCGATATTCAGAGATAATTCAAATTACGTTAAACTTGAAGGAGGGATTGTAAGACTCCACGATTTCGGGCATGGTATTGTCGGTCAGTTCAGAGGAAATTATCAGGCAATTCCAAAAGATGTTGTACCTTATATTGACCAGTTTCAGGCCGGCGGTCTTTCTTCCGTAAGAGGTTATTCGGAAGGATTATTAATAGGCCGCAGCGGATATCTTCTGAGCGGCGAACTTTTGTTTCCTATTGCGCCGTCAACAATAAAAACAAAAGATAAAAAGAAAGAAGTTCCGTTCTTAGGAAAATATGTAAAAGGGGTAGCATTTGTTGACCATGCAATGGTTTTTCCGTTTAAAGGAGACGGCCCGGGTGCTCCGGGATATGATGCCAATGATGTTCTTTTGGGTATAGGTATGGGGCTCAGGGTCTCTTTGCCTAAGGATATTACAGCCAGATTATACTGGGGCTTCCCTATGATAAGAAACTCGCACGAACCGCATCAGCAGGCAGGAAGATTCCATTTTGATATAGTTTTAACTCCTGACTATGATGCTCTTGTTAAATTAAGAAAACCGAAACAACAGATTAAGAAACAGACTGATGAAGTTCAGAATCTTTAGTCTTTAATGAATTTCTTTCAATAAATTTATCGATTTTCTCTGCAATATATGTGGAAAACACCGGTAGTAAACCATAATAGATAACTGCGAATATTAACGCAGGTCTGATTATATTTATGCCTTCAATATATTTATGAAGTTTAGGGTCATGCCTGTTGACTTCAGCGAACCGCTTAATAAAATTACCTGTTTTATTTTTAATAGCTTTGTCTATACCGTAACCAAAACCAAGAGTAATTGCCGTTGATAATACATTATTATAAATAAGTGCTTTTTTCCGGTTTTCTTTTATATTTGGACTGTTATTTGTCTGATAAGCGGCAGATGCGGTCAGAAGAATATCAGTAGCAGCAGTCATATGTTTTGCAATATTTTTTTCTTCATCGGCATGTTTTATCACAAATTGACGTACAGTTTTGTTGTCAAATATTTTGCCGATACCTTTCGCAAGCTGTTCTGTTCCTTTGCCTTGAAAAGGAATTTTTTTACTTTTTATGATTTGTATATTATCAGGGTTATTTTTTACAGTTACTGTTTCATTATTCTTTTTGATATTAAAAAGTTTGTCCATAATAACAGGAATTAAAGCAATAGTCAGAACTGACTTTGGAATTGCAGTTATTAAACCTGTTCCGAGTTTAGTTATTTGAGCAGCCAATTTATAGCTTTTTGATTCAGATAAACCGGATTCTCCCGCCTTTAGCAGCTTAATAGTTAATGGTTTCAGATATTTATCCGGATTTTTATCAATTTTTTTAACAGCATTTTCAACAGGAAGAGCAACAGCTTCTATCATCCCAAATTTAATAAGTCCTGAACAGATAGAATTTGCACAAGCATATTGCTTATTTTCTTTTTCAACATCCGGAGTTGACAGAATAGCAAGAGGCCGTACGCCTAAAGCCATTACAAGAGAAGTGCCGGCAGCAAAGGAGCTTCCGTGCTCGGATACTTTCTCTAACGTTTTTAGCAGCATTTTATTATTTAAAAATCGGCTTATTTTTTGTACTTGCATTTCTTTTACCTGTTAATAGTAGACAACACACAAAGAAAAAAGTAAAATAAATTTGATGAATATTTGTGATTTTATTAAAAGAGAATTTACAGGTTTTGGAAAATACGAACGCATATTTTTTCCTCTGGAAATCTTACTAATAATATTTATATCATTTTTAACCGGCGACAGTAAGATTGCACTGGTATCCGCAATATGCGGCATAAGTTACACTATTCTTGCAGGGAAAGGAAAAATATCCTGTTATTTTATCGGACTTACCGGAACATTGTGCTATGCATATATTGCATATAAAAATCATCTTTACGGAAACCTATTTTTATATATATTATTTTATTTTCCTATGCAGATTGTGGGAATTTTTAAATGGAAAAAACATTTAAAAAAAGATTCGCAGGAAATTATCAAAACAAAAATGACCGGAACTGAAAATATAATATTTTTTACTGCTGTAATAACCGGTTCTGTTCTTCTGGCTTTAATTTTAAAACAATTTGGCGACGCAACACCATTCATTGATGCTGTTACAACCATATTTTCAATAGGAGGGTTAATACTCACAATAAAACGCTGTATAGAACAATGGTATGTATGGATTATAGTGAACGGATTATCGGTTATAATGTGGATTCAGGCATATATTAACGGGTCAAATTGCTTAGCAACGGTTATTATGTGGTTAACGTACTTTATTCTGGCTTTTTATTTTTTGCACAATTGGAAAAAAGAAGTTTCGTTTGATATATAATTAAAATATGGCTAAAATTGATTTACACATACATAGCGATTATTCTGACGGAAGTGATTCATTAGAGGAATTACTTGCAAAAATTAAAAAAAATAAAATTGATATATTTGCGCTTACGGATCACGATACAATTGACGGGTGTCTTGAAATATCAAAGCTTGTCCCTGATAATATAAAATTTATCAACGGAGTAGAACTCACCTGTAAGGCAAAAGACTGCAAGTGCCATATTCTCGGATATAATTTTAATCCGTACGACAAAGATTTACTTGCGCTTCTTGATAATGGTAAAACTTTACGACGGATGAAATTAGAAAAAAGAATAAACTATTTACAAGAAATACATGGAATAGAATTGAAAAGAGAAGAACTTGACTGGCTGTATTCACGCAAAAGCGTTGTAAAAATGCATATTGCAAATATTCTTGTAAAAAGAAAACTGGCAGAAAATAACCTTGACGCAATGCGAAAATATCTTGACGGGTGCAAAACAGGCAACTCGCGGTTTGACGGAGAAGAAGCTATAGGTATACTCTCCAACGCAGGCGGTATTCCGGTATGGGCTCATCCTCTCGGAGGGGAAGGAGAAATTCATTTAACGCCTGAACAATTTATTCCTAAACTTAAAACACTTATAAAATGCGGTATAAAAGGTCTTGAATGCTATTATTCCCGCTATTCTCCCGATGAAATAAACTTTCTTATACAATGTGCACAAGCAAACAGCCTAATCATTACCGGAGGAAGCGATTACCATGGAACTAACAAAAATATTCCTCTTGCAACATTAAATAAGAAAGGTTTATACATAGATTCTTCGAAATTGAGTTTATTCTAGCTTATCCCCCGCATTTTTTACAAGGTCTGCCGCCACGATTTTGAGCTTCTTTTTTCTCTATTTTAATACATTTTTTGCATTTAACAGCATGATAGCAATTTATAGAATGATAAATTTTTGAATCCGGATTGAACACAACAGTTTCAGCAAAAGCTGCCAGAGAAAAATTTAAACATACCATAATTAAAAGACTAATAAATTTTTTCATTTTTACTCCTCTCGTTTTGCAGCATCGATAAAAGCCGCTCCGACTACACCAATTAAAACAGCATGAAGCCCTACTCCCATTATTGCAGTAAAAGCACCTATAAACTTACCTAAAGTCGTTACAGGATAAGTATCACCATAACCTACACTTGTAAATGTTATAACAGCCCACCAGTATGAACTCGGGATACTCGAAAATGCCTGATTGCCTGTCTGATTTTCAGCAAAATATATTGCAATAGCTGCTACAGTTAAACCTACAAGAAATATACCCGCAGTTACGATGAATTCATCTTTACGCTTCAAGAATGCCATTTTTATTCGTTTAATAGCTGACGTATATCTGGCAAGTTTTGCTATTCGCAATAGTCTGGATAATCGTAATATTCTTAAAAATATTGTATTTACGGTTACAAAAGATAGATAAAACGGGAATATTGCCAGAAAATCTACTACCATCATAGGCTTAAACATATCACGCCAATTGTTAAGAGATAAAATACGCAAAAAATATTCAATGGTAAAAATAATCATTGAAAATAGTTCAAAAGCATTTATATATGTTTTAAATGTACTATAAAAGCTGTTATCAGTCTGAAATATAAAAACGATAAAATTTAACAAAATTAATCCAATTAAAAAATTATCAACATACTTATCAGCTAAAAATTTTTGAATTTTGTTTTTCATAAAAATTTATCCATTGTTGTTCTAATCATTAATTTATTCAGATTTGCCATGTTGCAAAAAACAATTGCATCCTTGATATTATTTTTGATGTTAGATTAAAAAAAATTTTCTAATAATACTAAAAACCACCCGTCCGGACAGCTTTTCAAATTCCATATTAAATATTTTTGTAAAAAAACGGAGCAGCAGGGATTTGAACCCTGGATGCAGGTATAACCCACATAACACCTTAGCAGGGTGCCGCCTTCAGCCACTCGGCCACTACTCCATTTCATTATTCTTATTGTCATGCTGAATTATTTCAGCTGCGTTTATATTTTTAATATAACATAAATATTTTTTTTCGTAAACGGTTTTAAATTATTTTTTTTCCGGCTATAATATTATTAATAGATACTAACTTATCAGAAAGGTTTTTTAAGATGATTGAGATGAAAGTTATGGGCATAGCTCTTGATACAAGAACAGGATCACCTATTGTTGTTCTTCATGATAAAGATAATAGAAAGGCTTTGCCAATTTGGATAGGGTCTGCCGAAGCAAGTGCCATTATAAGAAAAATTGAAAATCTTTCTGTAGCCAGACCTATGACTCACGATTTAATTATTAATATTGTTGAAAAAGCAGGTTATCATCTTGACAAAATTGAAATTAATGATGTTGAAAAAGATACATATTATGCAACATTGTTTCTGAAAAATGATAAAGATGAAGTTCTTGAAATCGACTCAAGACCTTCTGATGCTATTGCACTTGCAATACGCGTTGATGCACCGATTTTTGTTACTGCAAATGTAATATCGAATGGTTCAGTCTCGACTGATTCTGCAAAAGACGAAGAAGAAGCTCAAGAGTTCAAAAAATTTGTACAAAGTATAAAACCTTCAGATTTTGCAAAACTTATGAAAGATAACGACCATCACGAGAGCGATCAGTAAAGCTAAATAAAAAGGAGAAATTTATGCAAACGTTAATTATAGCTTCAAAACTCAGACGGGGGGGGGGGCTTTAGTCTTTATAGAAAAGGGTTTCAGACGTTTAATAGCCTGCTAAAACCGCACTGTGACTATTGTCACGGTGATTTTTTGTCTTTATTTTGGTATAATGGTTTATTAAACGGAGGAATTATGAAAAAATTTGCTTTCACTTTAGCGGAAGTTTTAATTACTTTAGGAATTATCGGTATTGTTGCAGCGATGACTTTGCCGGCGATAATTCAAAAACAGCAGGAAAAAGTTACTGTTACCAAAGTTAAAGAAGCTTATTCCATAATATCTCAAGCCTATTTTAGGGCGATTGAAGAAAACGGCGGGGATATTTCAACATGGGATTGTGCAAAATATACAACAGTTACAGGCGGAGCTTGTGTTGTAGATGAATTCAAAAAATTTTTAAACTTCATTTCTGATAGAGAAGAACGGCCTAATGATTCCATACCATATTCATTAAATTTACAACCAATTAACAACAACGCACATTATAAAAATTTATATTCTTTAACTTTAGCAAACGGTTTTATTTTAAAATTTGCCAGCTCATATCACTCATGTGATACATACAAAAACTGGGATGTTGCGGAAATTGAAAAGTTTAGATGCGCCATATATGTAGACATAAATGGTGAAAAAGGCCCCAATGCGCTGGGCAGAGATGTATTTACATTTAAAATTCACAAGAATACTATCTCCCCGGCCGGTAATGTAACAGAACCATATTATTATTTTGACAGGGTTTGTAAAATTAATGCACAAAACGAATTCTGGGACGGAGGAGTAAATGGAATGTCCTGCACGGGATGGGTTATTGCGAACGAAAATTTAGAATACCTGCATTGTACCGGTTTATCATACAAAGGTAACACCAAATGTAAATAATGTTACAAAAAATAAAGTCTGTGAAATTTAACTTTATAAAAATTTTTTATATATTAGAGAGAGAATTTGAGAGGTAACAATGCTGGATTCTATTAAGGCAGTTCAAGCCCGGCAATTGTACAGGGTACAGCCCGTTGCATACAATGACGGCTCGAACGGCAGACAACCGCAAAAAAATTCAGAAATCAACTTCTTTTCTAACGGCGGGCATAATCTAAATTATCCGTCCGTAAAAGGAAGTGAAACTTTAGGGAAATCTCTGGATTTACTTGCTTAACATTTCTTAACAATACCATATTTTCAGGCAATTTTTATATTACCCTATACTTTATAATAGTATAGGGATAAATTAATATGGGGAATTAATTATGAACTTTTCTGTCGGAAAAATTTTAGGAATAGGCAACGGATATAATACCGGCTTGATAAATAAAATTGACGCGATTCAACCGCAGAATTTTATACAAACGGCAATTACGGCAGGACAAAATATAAACCTGAACCAGCCGGAACATAGAAATTCTACACCATACGGAGATTCTCCTAATGGAAAACATCTTTATTATCTGGCGTAATCAATGCAATCTCGAATAACAAAACAAAACAGCAGACATTAGTTTGCTGTTTTTGTTTTATTGCAGAATTTCATATAAAGTTGAAGACTCTTGTATACTGACATTATTTTGAGGAATTCGCAACACTTTTGCCTTTACGGTTCTGTTGGCATATTCAATCTCAATAACATCACCTTCTTTAAGTTGTTTACCGGCTTTTGCGGGATTGCCATTAACAGAAATTCTACCCATATCAGAAACTTCATTGGCAATGGTTCTTCTTTTTATTAATCTTGAAACTTTTAAAAACTTATCTAATCTCATATTTACATTCTAACATATAAAACTCGTTTATGATATAATCAATTCGGATATTAACGGAGTTTTTACATGAAAAAAATTTTAGCTTACTTGACATTTGTATTATTAATTTTTGCACAAAGCGCCTCAGCTTCTGACATAAAATTTGTGCAGGTAACAGACACCCATTACTCCAAAGGAAATGAGTATTCTAAAAAAGTACTAAAAGCTGCCGTTAAAGATATTAACACTATAGACGGAATTTCTTTCGTTGTATTTACTGGAGACAACTTAAACAGACCTAATGAAGAAGATTTGGTTCAATTTACGAACATAGTAAATAAATTAAAAGTTCCATACTATATTGTAATAGGAAACCACGACGTATTTAAATCTAATGGACTTTCAAAAGAAAGGTATCTCGAAATAATTAAAGAAAATAATTTTCTTTTTAAACAGAGAAAACCTGATTATTATTTCAGAAAAGGCGATTTCGGCTTCATCATAGCTGACGGGGCAAAAGAAATTATACCGGGAGCAAACGGATATTTTAAAGAATCAACTCTAAAATTTGTTGATAAACAACTAACAAAACATAAAAATCTTAAAATCGTTATATTCCAGCATTTTCCTTTAATAGAGCCGTTTGAATCAAAATCTCACAGTACATATAAAGCTGATGAATATAAATCTCTGCTAAATAAACATTCAAATGTAATAGCTGTCATATCCGGACATTACCATACCAACAGTGAAAAAATGCAGGACGGAATTTATCACATAAGCTCGCCTTCACTGCTGCAATTACCGCACCAGTATAAACTAATAGATATTAATATTACTAAAGGTTTCTCACCTATGATTTATACCCAGTTGAGAGAAGTAACTGTGGAATAGCATTCTTGCATTTTTTTATTAATAATATTATAATTACACTTATAAGTAAGAATATATAAAAGGAAACAATATAATAATGGATGAGACGGGCAATATAGCATTTAATTTGTTTGTAATAATATTTTTGTTATTTTCAAACGGTTTTTTTGTAGCATCAGAATTTGCAATGGTAAAAGTACGTAAAACACGTATTGAACAACTTGTAAAAGAAGGGAATTTCAATGCAAAAATAGCACTCGAAGCATTAAAAGACTTAGATAAATTTATTGCAGCGGTTCAACTGGGTGTTACAATCTCAAGTATCGGCTTAGGTTGGGTAGGAGAGGGAACTCTTGCCAGAATCATTGAACCTTTATTCTCATTCCTGCCGGGAATCAGTCAAAATATCGCAACCCACACAGTTTCAGTATCAATATCATTTGCATTGATTACATTTCTTCACGTTGTTATCGGGGAATTGGTGCCTAAATCAATCGCGCTTGAATATACAGAAAAAACTGCACTTGTAGTTGCAAGACCGATGCAGATTATTACAACAATATTTAACCCGTTTATATGGCTTTTGAACGGCTTTGGAAATTCACTGCTTCAAATGTTTCACATACCTCACTCTCATAAGGGGTCTCTTGTTCACTCGACAGAAGAACTTGATATGCTCGTAAATGCAAGCTATAACGGCGGCGTGCTGAATGAAACAGAAAAAGATATGCTCCATAATGTATTCAAATTTTCTGATTTAACGGCAAAACAGGTAATGATCCCCCGTACAGATATGGTTTGTATACCTGAGGATATGAGCTTTGAAGATTTAAACAACCTTGCGGCAGAAAGCCAGTATACAAGATATCCTGTATATAGCGAAGATATTGACCACATAACAGGTTTAATTCACGTAAAAGATTTATACTCACTTTCAATAAAAAATCAGGAACGACCTATAAAAAGTCTTCTAAGAGAGGTTTTACTGGTACCGGAAACAATTACTATGGATAATCTTGTTCTTGAATTCAAAAAAAGAAAAGGCCAGATGGCAATTGTAGTTGATGAATTTGGCGGGACATCCGGTTTAATAACACTGGAAGATGTTCTTGAAGAAATTTTCGGAGAAGTGCAGGATGAATTTGATGAAGAAGAAGAATGTGATATTAGAGAAATAGAACCTAATAAATATATTGCCAATGCAATGATGAGACTTGATGAACTGGCAGAATTTTTTGAAATTCCGGAAGATGCAATTGACGATGAAGATATTGATACAATAGGCGGTCTTGTTGTAAAACTTCTCGGACGGATTGCAAATGTAGGAGATACCGTACAGTTTGAAAACCTGACATTTAATGTTAAGGAAATTGACGGTGCAAGAATAACCAAATTGGAAATTATTAGAAAACCTGTAGAAGTAGAAGAAAAAGAGGAAGAACATACAAAATGATGAATATTGCAATGGGTTTTGACAGTAATTTCGCGCCTTATGCCGCGGTCACGATTAAATCAATTCTTTTACATAATAAAAATATCAAATTTTACATAATGTTTGATAATCTCAAACAGGTTGATATGAAAAAAATTGATAAACTGATAAAATCAGGAGAAAACTGTTCTGCCGAATGGATAGATATGACAGGTAAATTTGACCACCTCAGCGCAGGAGATTGGCCGTCAAAAACAGTATATTTTCCTGTTGCATTACCTTCACTTTGTCCGGATAATCGTATTTTATTTCTTGATGCAGATGTAATTGTAACTGGAAATCTTGAGAATTTCTACAATCAAAATATGGATGGTTATTATATTGCCGGAGCTCAGGATTTAGGCATGATAACAACATATATCCGCAACGACCTTTTAAAATCAAATACAGAAGGTAACCTTAATGCCATTGATTATTATAAAAAATTATTTAATTATAATGACATTAATGATTTTAAAAACTACATAAACGGCGGAGTTGTTCTGCTAAATCTGACAGCATTACGAGAGGATAATATTGAAAATAAAATGTACGAAAGTTTTAATAGAATAGACTTTACATTCAATGAACAAGACTGCTATAATTATGTTTGCAGAAATAAAATCAAACTTTTTTCAATGGATGATGTCCTCCTTATTCTTAAAACACATACACTGCAAAAACTTCCAGATGATATCAAAAAAGAATATCTAACAGGCTATAATGAGTCTAAGAAACATCTGATTGTACACTTTATAAAAAAGCCTTGGATGGAACCGGAAGAAAAAATCCCTTACAAAAGTTTGTTTTACGAAATAAAAAAACAAACACCCTACAAGTTTCATACAAGTTCAAAAGAAATTTGGAGATTCCGCTATAGTAAAAACGCAAAATACTTAACAATATTGGGACAGACATTTTTCAACGAAAAAGAACAGAATAAAGTTTATGAGGAAATAAAATGATGAATATTGCACTAGGCTTTGATAAAAACTTTGCAGCATATGCCGCGACGACAATTAAATCAATATTACTGCATAACAAAAATGTAACATTTTACCTGATGTACGATAATCTTAAAAAATCAGATATAAAAAAAATAAGTGAAATGATAAAAGCCCACAATGAATCTTATCACTGGATAGATATGTCTAATGAATTCAATAATCTTTTCACGGGCAATTGGAAATCAAAAACCTTATATTTTCCTTTGAGACTGCCTTCTATTTGTAACGATGACAGAATATTATTTTTAGATGCAGATACCTTTGTAACAGGAGACTTGTCAGAGTTTTATAACCAGAATCTTGATGGATATTATCTTGCGGCCGTGAATGATTACGGCATGCTGAGCGATTTAAAAACTGACAATAGATTAAAACTGGGCAACGATACTGTCGATATAAAAGATTATTTCAAAAAAACCCGAGGTTGGAATAATACAGACATGCAGCGCTATTTTAACAGCGGAATGCTTTTAATGAATTTATCTGAAATGCGTCAAAATAAGGTAGAAGAACAAATGATAGACAGCTTAAAGTATAATTTGTTTGCCTTTCCTGATCAGGATTGTATAAATTATGTCTGCCATGACCACGTTAAAATCATCGAACCTAAATATAATTTTATGGTTATATTTAAGTCTACCTGGAGCAGGTTAGATGATGAACAGAAAGAAAAGCTAATAGCATATAAAGAAGAAAAAGAACGGCCACTTATTATACACTATCTGCTGAAACCTTGGAAAAGGCCTCAGGATAATCTGCCGTTTTCAAAAGAATACAACAAGGTTAAATTATCTACCCCTTATAAAAATCACTACTGCCGACAGGAAATTTTCCAGATGAGAATAAGCAAAAATGGAACCTACCTCAGATTATTTAATAAAACAATTTTTGAACTGTAGGGCATGTTTATATCCACTACAAACTTTAGTAATTTATAAACTTTTCCTCTTTTTAAATGATGTAGCAAAACCCGGATGTTATAGAATAGAAATGTAAAGAAATTTTAATAATCGGGTAAATTAATGAATCAAAGTTTTGATTTCACATCTTACAATAACATCAAAAGGCTTTCAGAAGAAGAATTGACCGCCTTGTGGGGAGAATACTTTAAAAATAAGTCTAACAAAGAAGTTAGAGATACTTTAATTGTACAGTATATTTACCTGATAAGATATGTAGTGGGCAGAGTAAAAGTAACGCTGCCTTCAACCGTTTCCATTGAAGATATTGCAGGTTACGGTGTTGAAGGATTAATTAATGCTATTGAAAGATATTCTCCGCAAAAAAATACACGCTTTGAAACCTATGCTCTTATAAGAATAAGAGGAGCAATTTTAGACAAAATCCGCTCCGAAGATTTCCTGCCGAGAAGCGTTCGCAAAAAATTAAAAGAAATTAAAAACGCTCAGGAAGAATTAAAGCAAAGCTTAGGCAGAATGCCAACGACAGCAGAAGTTGCCAAATTTTTAGATATGGATGCAGAAAAAGTAACACAAATTTTGTCAGAAGATACAACAATGACATCCATTTATGATAAAAGAGGCAACACCGACGATAGTGTAGAAATTATTGATACTATTCAGGATACCAACAAACTGAATCCACAAGAACAGATGGAAGAAAAAAATGTAAAACAGCAGCTTGAAAAAGCTCTTAAACGTCTGCCGGAAAGAGAACGTATCATAATGGTTCTTTACTATCAGGAAAACATGACTCTCAAAGAAATCGGTGCTACTATAAATATGTCAGAATCGCGTGTTTGCCAGCTTCATGCACAGGCAATTATGAAGCTTAAAAATATCCTGAGTGAAAACAGAACTTCACGTATGCGTCAGAGTATTATCGCGTAACATCATAATCAAATATAACAAAGTCTATCCGTCTGTCACTAAAACCTTTTTTTGAGACATTTTCTTTAAAAGGCATCATTTCTCCAAAACCGACAGGAAAGATTCTACCGGATTTAATTTTACCGGTTTTTACGATATAATCTGCGACAGCATTCGCTCTTGCGATTGAAAGTTCCCAATCCTGCGAGTATAATGCGTTTTGCGGCAAAGATTCATCGGTATGACTTTCTATAACACAGTCATTATCATATTCTTGTAAAACTGAAATTATATTATTTAATATATTTTTGCCAGAAGGTTTTATTGAATATTCAAGCGGAGCAAAAAATTCTTCTTCAGCTATACTCAAAATAAGACCGCGTGGAACTTTAGTGTAAGCTATTGTATTCTTTGGCGGCAAAATTTGGGAAAAATCGTTTTGAATACGGTTTATTTGAGAATCAAAACTTGCACTGAGATAAAGGCTCTGTACGCATTGAGCATAGCTTCCGCCGAAAAAAAGCAGCAAATTAATAGTAATTATAATCAACAGACATCTCAAAATGCGCACCTCTACTCGGAAATATTATTTCCTAAATGTACGCGCCGGACTATTACCTGATAAGGTTAAGGCTTTAAAACTGAAAGGACATAATTGTCATTAAAATATTTATTAGCGCAATCCTTAATTTGTTTTGATGTTACACATAAGATTTTTTCTTTAAGTTTTTCATTAAAATCAAATCCGAGTCCCTGAATACCGTAATGAGCAATTAAACAAGCCTGCTGGCTGTTAGTTTCCTGCATAAAGGCCCATTTACCGATAATATTGTTTTTAGCATTATGCAATTCTTCCTCGCTGACTTCAATATTCTTAATTTTATCTATTTCTTCTTTAAATCCGGCCAGCGAAACTTCTATATTTCTCGGTTCTGTTGCAATATATATAGAAAAACTGCCGCACAGGTCAAATGGTTCATATGTACTTCTAACAACATAAGCAAGTCCTTTTTTATCCCGCAATTCTAAAAATAATCTGGAAGAAAGTCCAGAAGCACCCAGAATAATATTCAATAGGACAAGCACCGGATAGTCTTTTGATAAATAAGTCGGAACTATCCATCCCTGAAGAAGATGAGCTTGATTAGCATCAGGTTTTATAATTTCTTTAATTTTCTTCTCATTCAACACCGGAATATCTTTTTCGCTGTAATCTTCTACAGAAGGAGGGAGTGTACCCAAATTTTCTTCAATTTCCGGCAAAATGCAATCAATATCCAAATCCCCTACAAAAGATAGCACTTTTCTACTCTCATTAAGAATTTTACTATAAGCGTCAATAACATCCTGTTTTGTAATATTTTCCGCATTTTCAAGAATTTTTGTGTAAGTATTACCGTAAGGATGATTTTCAAAAATGGTTTTATAATACGCATCAGAAACTTTCCCACGCGGGGAATCAAGCTCTGCCACAATCTCCCCTGTCATTTTAGCAAGTTCTTTTTCAAATTCTTCAAACGTAGAATTTTTAATTATATCAGTCATAATTTCAAGAGCTTTTGCAAAATCTTCATTTAAACAAACAAAACGAAATCTTAAATAATCCTGTTTTAATTCAGAAGAAAATTCAATTGCATAAGCGTCAAGTTCTTCTGCAATTTGTCCGGCAGAACGTTTTTTTGTACCCTGCATAAATAATCTTGACATTAGTGCATGAATACCTGCACTTTTTTCAGGTTCTTCAATAGAAAAATTTAAACATAACGCAACACGCGGCGTGTTTTCATTTTTCTTATAAAAAAAGTCTGTATTATTTTTAAGTTTACTGATTTTGCTTTCCATAAAAAACTCTCTCCTATAAGCTGAATTTTAGCACAGTAAGCCAAAAATTACAATCTCATAAACTTGCACTTGTAAATTCTTACTGTTATAATAATCGTATGAATATGAAGAGAATAAAATTAGGAAATTTTCAAATAGGCGGCGATAAACTTACGATTCTGGCCGGCCCTTGCGCAATAGAAAGTCAGGATATTTTAAATCAAACTGCCGAAAAATTAAAAGAAATTACAGAAAAACTGAAGATCAATTTCGTTTTTAAATCATCATTCGATAAAGCAAACCGCTCATCAATTACATCATTCAGAGGCCCCGGAATGGAAAAAGGGCTGGAAATGCTTTTGAAAATAAAAAAGAATTTTGATTTGCCTATAGTTACAGATATTCATACTCCGGATCAGGCTGCCCCTGTTTCAGAAGTTGCAGATATATTGCAAATTCCGGCGTTTTTATGCAGACAAACAGATTTACTTGTTGCGGCTGCAAAAACAGGTAAAATTGTGAATATAAAAAAAGGTCAGTTCCTTGCACCCGAGCAAATGGGCCCGTTGATAAAAAAAGTTGAAGACAGCGGAAACCAAAACATTTTAATTACAGATAGAGGAACGACTTTCGGTTATAATAATCTTGTCGTAGACTTTAGAGGAATACCGATAATGCAAAACTTCGGCTATCCTGTAGTATTTGACGCTACACATAGTGTTCAATTGCCGGGTGCTAACGGTTGTTCATCAGGCGGTGACAGAAGATTCGTGCCGGCTCTTGCAAAAGCAGCAATGGCCGTCGGTGCAGATGCTTTATTCTTTGAAATTCACCCTGAGCCGGATAAAGCACTTTGTGACGGGGCAAACATGGTTCCTCTTGATAAAGCCGAAGAATTATTTACAAAATGCAAAGCTATTTTTGAGCTTACAAGGAGCTGATTATGATTATAAAAACGTATGAAGCAGGCCCTTTTGATGCTAACAATTATCTTGTAATTGATAAGGACACAAACGAAGCTGTACTCATTGATTGCTCAGAGAATAAACAGGAAATTATAAACGAAGTGAACATGAATAATCTGAATGTTAAATATATTCTGATTACTCATGGACATTTCGACCACGTTCTGGGAATTAATGATATGAAAAATGCACTGGGGGCAGAAGTTATTGTTCCTGCCGAAGATTTAATTTTAATTGAAAATATCAACGAACATGCAAGATTTTTTGGACAGGAAGTGATTGATATACCTGTTCACGACAAAACTTACGATGAAGGCATTGAATTAAAACTCGGTAAACACGAAATTGAAGTTATAAGAACTCCGGGTCACACTGAAGGCGGGGTTTCATTATTAATCGGCAAAAATCTGTTTTCAGGAGATACTCTGTTTAAAGACAGCTTTGGCAGAACTGATCTTTACGGAGGTAATACAAAAAAATTACTTAACAGTATTGTAAACGAGTTATTCAATTTGCCCGATAACACTATTGTTTATCCTGGACACGGCCCTTCGACAACAATAGGCTATGAAAAAGTACACAACGACATTATGCATTATGTAAAAAGAGGATAGAAATGAAAGAACAACTGGAAAAAATTTACGCAAGCGCAAATGAAGATTTATCAAAAGCACAATCAATAAATGATTTAGATGAAATTAGAGCAAAATATTTAAGCAGAAAAGGCGAATTCAATGAAATAAAGAAAAACCTTAAAAATTTATCTGATGAAGATAAACGAATTGTAGGTTCACTTGCTAATGAAATTACCAGAAAACTAGAAACCTCAATTCAAGAAAAACATAATGAATTTTACAAAAAAGAACTTGACGAAAAACTTGTAAAAGATCGCATTGACGTAACATTACCGGGCAAATTTATTCCGCGCGGCAAAGTACATCCTATTACTTCAACAACAAATGAAATTGTGTCAAGTCTTCAAAGTCTTGGTTTCTCTGTTGTACCGGATACACAATCACCTGAAGTTGAAACAGAATACTTTAACTTCGACATGCTTAATGTTCCAAAAGACCATCCCGCAAGAGACGTACAGGATACTTTCTACACTTTGAATGCAAAAAATGTTGTATTAAGAAGTCAGACCTCAGGTGCACAAATTCATGTTATGGAAGAACAAAAACCGCCAATCAGAGTAATTGCACCCGGCAGAGTTTATCGTAACGAAAATATAAATGCACGTAAAAATAACTTCTTCCACCAAATTGAGGGTCTATATGTAGACAAAGATATTACATTTGGAGATTTAAAGGGTGTATTAAACGAATTTATTAGAATTTATTTTGGAGCAAGCAGACCTACAAGATTTAGAAGCAGCTTCTTCCCATTTACAGAACCTTCAGCAGAAGTTGATGTACAATGTATTATGTGTGAAGGCAAAGGCTGTCGTACTTGTTCAGGTACAGGCTGGCTGGAAATTCTCGGCTGCGGAATGGTTGATCCTAACGTACTAAGAGGTGTGGGAATCGATCCTGAAATTTATACAGGATTTGCATTCGGAATGGGAGTTGAAAGACTTGCAATGCTCAAATATGCTATCGACGACATCCGATTATTCTTTAACAATGACGTCAGATTCTTAAAACAATTCTAAAAAAGGCGGCTATAAATGCCGCTTTTTTAATGGACTTTATATGGGTAATCTTTTGGGACTGTCCAGTTATTAGCACGAATAATCTCAGTACAAAAATTAAGGTCAGAGCCGGAATAACATCCATCTTTTAAAGTTTCTTCCTTACCGTCCCAGTTATACACCCATGGCTCAAACCCTTTCTGATAAATACGTTTAAATGTCCCCGAATTAGCATCGGGCTTAAATTGAAAAGAAAAGCCGCAAGTCCCGATTACACCTTTACGATTTATAGCGGTTAGATTTATTTCACATTTGTTTGGATTTGGATAATAAACCCAATCTCTTGTTGTACCGCTATTCATTTGCTTTAAAGCACCACCATCCGCAAAATAGACAATAAAAGAGCCGCTTGCTGCAAGAATTTCTTGTCTTACAATTTTTAGATGCTTACCCAGATATTTATTGAACCACTTTTCAGCTTCTGATGAACCAGGAACAGGTTTCCCTTCTTCAAACGTAGCACCGCTCAAGTCTTCCCACCAGTATCGCATATCACCATATTCAACCTCTGCCATCCTGACAGCCTGATTCATAGTGGTATAAAATTTCTTTAGTTTAGCTTCAACTACCTGATTTCTATGTTTTTGTATAATAGCTGGAAGCGTCATTGCTGCAACAATACCAATTATACCGAGAGTTATTAAAACCTCAGCCAGAGTAAAGGCAAAATATTTCACTATAACCCTAAAAGAGTTATCAGGAGAGCTTAAAAGACCTGCCCCCCCCCCGAAAAGGTTATTATTATTGAATTTCAGCATACATTTCTCTCCTTTTATGATACTTTCCTTATTTATTATAAAAAATATTTTGATAAAATTCAATCGTTAATTATTTCACAACCTTATGCAGACCGTGCGGTTTATCAACATTACGCCCCAGCTTTTGTGCAATTTCCAGTGCAAGAAGCTGAACGATTACCACTATACAAAAAGACTTAACTATTTCGCTTTCACAGCTTATATCAATATTAAATTTCGGATTAATTTTATCATTTGAATAACCGATTATGCATAACGGCGGATTGTAATCTTCTTCTATTTTATTCAAATTTCTCATTGCTGTATAGCTAAGTTCATCAACGGAAATATGTATCGTCGCCGGCTTATTATTTAATATGGCAACATGACCGTGCATAAATTCTCCGAGGATATTTGAATACACATTTACATAAGAGGTTTCTTTTATTTTTAAAGAAGCTTCCTTTGCAATTGCATAAGAAATACCATCTGCCGTAATCACGATATTTTTAAATTTGGATAGAAAAGCTGCCATCTCTTTTATATCAGGATGAAGATTATAAGTTTTTTCAATATACCCAGATAAATTTTTTAAATCTTCTATATAACCGGAAATATCAATTCCTTTGTGAGCTGCATATTTCAGAACAAGTAATGTACAACACAACATTTGAGTTGTCAACGATTTTGTCGCGGCAATGCTTTTTTCCTCACCGGCACAGCAGTCAATTTTAAAATCAGAAGCCTGCCATATAGAAGAATCCTTCTTATTCGTTATACAAAGCGTACGCATACCCAATTCTTTTGCCTTTCTTAAAGCGGAATTAGTATCAGAAGTCTCGCCGGATTGAGTTATAAATACATACAAGATATCATTATCATGAGGCACGGCAGACTTCAAAAGGAACTCACTTGAATAAATTGCACGAGCTTCCATGCCGGCAACATTACCGAATAAATCCGCCGCAAATCTTGCACAATGGTATGAGGAACCGCTTGCAACCATAATTATCTTGGATATATCTGTAGGGATATCAAAAAGAATATAATTATTGTCATTAACGTGAGTTTTCAACAGGCTATCAAGAACATCCGACTGTTCAAATATTTCCTGCTCCATACTCGATTTTTTATTTTCTTTAAAAAACATAAACACCCTTAAATAACCTCAAGGGCAGGCAAAAGCCTACCCTAAGATTTCTTTCATAAGTTCATTAACAGATTTCGGATTAGCTCTGCCTTTTGTTTCTTTCATAACCTGACCGACAAAGAAACCTAACAACTGAACCTTTCCACCTTTATATTTTTCCACCTGTTCAGGATTTGCATCAGCAACTTTCTGACAGATTTCCTTAATTGCTCCCTCATCAGAGATTTGGCTCAAACCGCGCTTTTCAACAATTTCAGAAGCCTTTGAGCCGTCTTTCATCATATCAATAATAATTTGTTTACCAATATTATTTGAAATTGTATTCTTTTCAATCAATGAAATCAATTCACATAGATTTTCCGGAGTCAAATTTGTATCTGAAATTTCAAGATGTTCTTCTTTCAGGTATGCTGCAATTTCACCCATAATAAAGTTTACAGCAATCTTAGGCGTAGCACCTGATTCAATAACTTTATCAAAGAACAGAGCCAGCCCCATCTGCTCAACAATTACGCTTGCGTCGTATTCACTCAAGCCTAAGCCCATATATCTTTGACGTTTTTGTTCTGGAAGTTCCGGCATTTTATCTTTAATTTCCTGCACCCATTCTCTTGAAATTTCAAGAGGCATCAAATCAGGTTCAGGGAAATATCTGTAATCATGAGCATCCTCTTTACCTCTCATTGAACGGGTTTCACGCGCATTGTCATCCCAGAGTCTTGTTTCCTGAACAACTTTTCCGCCGTCTTCAACAATATCAATTTGTCTATCTATTTCATATTCGATTGCTCTTTGAAGTGCGGAAAAACTGTTTACATTTTTAATTTCCGCGCGGGTTCCGAATTCTTTTGAACCCTTAGGCATAATAGAAATATTAGCGTCACATCTCATAGACCCTTCTTCAAGGTTACCGTCACAAACACCGATGTATCTTACAATATTTCTTAATTCTTCCATATAAGCTCTTGCTTCATCAGAGCTTCTCATATCAGGTTCAGAAACTATTTCCAATAGAGGAGTTCCGGCTCTGTTCAGGTCAACCAGCGAATAGCTTGAACCTGCCAGACCTGCTGCACCTGCATGAACGAGTTTTCCGGCATCTTCTTCAAGATGGGCACGGGTAATACCAATCCTTTTACCTTTAATATCGATATAACCGTTAACACAAATAGGTTCATCGTATTGGGAAATCTGATACCCTTTCGGCAAGTCCGGATAGAAATACTGTTTTCTGTCAAACTTACATCTTGCAGGAATTTCACAGTTCAATGCCAGGCCGGTTAATATACCCATATTGACAACTTCTTTGTTCAAAACAGGCAAGACACCAGGCATACCTAATGTAATAGGGCTGGTTTGAGTATTTGGTTCCTGACCAAATTCAGTTCCGTCAGGGGCAAATATTTTTGATTTGGTTTTCAACTGAGCATGAACTTCTAAACCTATAACAACTTCATATTTATCTCTTAAACTTTCCATAGCTTCTCCTTATTGTACCCAAAGAATAGCACAAATGTTCTTTATGTGCAAACAGAATTACTGTTCTATAAGAACTCTTGCGGGGTAATTTTTAATCAACAAATCTTTTGCAGCACTCATGGCTTTTTCTTTAGAATTATAAGAGCCGACCTGAAGTGTGTATTCAGAACCGATTTTTCTTATAAACGGCGACAGACCTAATCCGGAATCTAAAAGTATACCCTTAGCGACTTCAGCTTGTTCCAAAGTTGTATATGAACCAACCACAACTTTTGCATTAACATAATGAGGAACCGGAGCCGGTGAAGGCTGAGGGGTTACCGTCTGCGAAACAGAGTTATGCTCTTGTTCCTGAGTTTGAGGTTGAGATTGAGCGGGCAAAGTTTCCTCAGGATATATATTGTCTTCGGCAGCAGGTATATTTATATCCGCAGGCGAATTTTTCTGTTTAGGAATGATAACTTTTCCGCCGTCTTCTATGGCAAGACCTTCCCCGCCTATAGCTTCCGAGTTATCTTCCATATGTATTTCTTTTAATCTTTCATCTACTTCTCCCGGTTTAACAACATCTTCTATTTCAGCAGTATCGTCGCCGAGAGATATTTCAACGTCAGGAGACATTACTTTTGCAAATCCCAAAAATATAATTAAAAGTACACAAAATACAGAAATAAACATTATAAAACTTTGACGAGGGCTTCTGTTTACAAGTTTTTTATAATCTTTATAGCTTATATGCGCAGGCTGTATCGGTTCATCTTCATGAATCATAGTTATACTCCTCTAACCTTTGTACTTGCCATTATTATATCATCAATTTCTTCCGAGTAATTTTTTAAAATCTCTTGTGCAAACTCTTTTATATCAGTAATTCCTAAATCATTGGTAAGACCGCACGCCTTTACCGGTGCGCCCGTTGAATCAATATTAATCCCTGTATGTATTAATATTGAAGTTAAAGATTTTGTTGCGATTGATACAGTAAGTTTTTTACCGTTAACAAACAAATCATCTCCGCTTCGTACAGGGGTTATACCGCGGCGTTCAAGTGCTTCTTTTATTGTACAAATCAAAAGTCTTTGTCTGAATACGCCTTCTACCAGTCCAACATTAAATTGTTCGGATATAAAACTCAGCATTGATTTACTGTAAATCGGTTCGTTATTTATAACATCTTCTATATCAACCATTTCGGTTAATTTAACTTCGCATTCTCCGCAAAAGGCAACAGTTGCATCACCTTGAATTTTAAAATTTTTATATATCCAATGCGGGCATAACTGCCAGCCTTCATATTTAATTTCCTGATTTAAAAGTTCTGTTTTCATAATATTTTTCATCCCTAAAAAAGAAGGTTAATATACTTATCTGCACCATTATATTCAAGTGCCTGCCTTAGCCTCAAACAAGATTCACATTTTCCGCAATGTTTATTACCTCCGTTGTAACAGCTTTTTACAAGCTCAAGAGGAATCTCATTTTCTAAAGCTTTTTCTACTATATCATTCTTAGAATAATTAATCAATGGAGCAATAACCTGAGGCTTCATAAGCGTAGAATATTTAAATTCTTCCGTTATAGAATTGGCAAATTCAATTGTATTATCGGGAAAAGTTTGCCCCTCTTCTTTATTTGCGCCTATAATTATGTCATGATAGCCTTCCGCATCAGCAAAACAGGCGGCAACATTGAGAAACAGGCCGTTTCTATTCGGAACCCACACAGCTTTCATTGATTCGCGATAATCACTTATATTTGTTGGAACTTCCCTGTCTGAAACTAGAGAAGTAGCGGTAATTTCCTTTAGCCAGCCTAAATCTATAACTTTATGATAAATCTTATAATAGTCACAGATTTTCGCAGAAGCTTCAATTTCATCCTTAACGGCTTTTTGTCCGTAATCAAATGTCAGAGCCAGCATAGTGCCGTAATTTTTCCTTACAAGCCCCAGACTAACAAGAGAATCAAGACCTCCCGATAAAAGTATCAATGCATTCTTAACCATCAAGCTCCTTACGAATTCTTCGTGCCATTTCATCATCTTCATCAATTTCGTACTCTTCCAGAATCGAAACCGCTTCAACTTTTAAAATATCGCCATATGAAGCCTCCCTGATAACTTCATCGAGAATTTTGCGACCTACCATATTATAAAGAGCAATAAGCGCATTCTTTTTAACTTCATCATCATTATCAGCAAGACAACTTTTTATAGCATCATAAGCTTCTTCATATCCGCTTTCCATTAATGCTTCAATTGCATTAATTCTTATCTGAGGAGATTCATCCATAAGAGAAGATTTTAATGCATTAAATACCCTCTGATTCTTTTCGAGCCTTAATTTCCCGAGAGCTTCAATTACACGTTCTTTGAGAAAAGTAAACTTATCAAGAATCCCCTGTTTTGTTTCCAGAATACTGACAAGAGGGTCTACGGCTCTAATATCTCCAAGCATACCTAGTGCAGAGGCAGCAGATTCTCTCAGGTAAACAGAACGTTCTTCTTCATCTTTTACAACATCAATTAACGGGGCTACCGCATATTTATCGCCAATTCTTCCAAGCCCGTCCGCACAGGCAAAACGAACTTTATAATTTTCATCTTTGTTATTTAAGCAATATAATAACGATGTTACTGCTGAAGTATCTTTTAAGTTAGCTATAGCTTTTGCACACATAACTCTAACATTAATAAATTTTTCTTTATTAATATCATCATCACAAATTTTAAGCAAAAGAATATCAAGCAGAGGACTCAAAGATGATTTATCACGAAAACGGTCACAGCAGCGGATAACAGCCATAAGTATTTCCGGGTCTTTACATACTGATAAAAAATAGTTATATATTTCTACCAGATTATCCCGTTCATAAATTTCATCAAGGCAGTTTATCTCACGGATAACATCCTCCGTATCACCTTCAAACAAATTGCATTTTTTTGCTATCGCTTCTAAATCCAATTTACTCTTTTCTTCCTCTTATTACCCCTGTTTAGAATATACTACAAAGGTATTTTTTTAGCAAGTTTTGGCATATTTTCCAATAAAAAAACTCCCCTATGAAAGGGGAGTTTTTTATTTTATGCTTTTGCTTTTTCTGCCTGTTTTTCTTTTTTATGTGCGAGATATTTTTCACAGAGAATGTTAGCCGGTTTTGTAACTGCAACAGGAACAATATATCTGTATACCAGAGCAAATACAAGCATTGTTTTTAATTTGCCCATACCTTTAATTTTTTTGTTTAAAAGGTCTACTTCGTCTTTAGTTCCAAGATATTTACCTATTCTTTCTTCAAGGAATTTATCGGCTTTAACCTTTTTATATTCGGTTAATTCTTCTTTTACAATTTTTCGGCCTTCTTTTTTTGCAGCAGCTTTTAACGCTTCATTATCAAGCTTGATTTTTTCATTATCTTTCTTTGCCTGTGCTATTTCTTTTTTGAATTCATCTACAAGACTCAGTTTTTCATCTTTACACTGATTTGCGGCATATCTAACAGTTAATTTTGACCACCAGTCTGATAAAGAACTGTCAAGCATATATGCGCCTGCTGTTGATAAAACGAATGTCAAAAACTGGTTTACTGCAAGAGTTTTCTTACGGTCTTTATCCATTTTATCTTCATCCATGGTCAAAGTCTTATAGATATACATCCCGCTTGTGATTAAAGAACCGATAGCCAAAAAATGACTGAAAAGGTTATCACTGTCTTTAACTGCATTAGTAATTTTATTTGTTACTTTATTATCAAACAAAGGCGGAATAACCTTATTAGCAAAAAATTCAGAAGTTCTATTAAAAATATCCGTACCCTTTTGTAATATAGAGCTAAAGAACTTTGATTTCTTAGTTACTGATTCTGCAACCTGTTCAACGCCTCCGGTAAAAGCAGGGGCATTATATTTTTTGTTATTTGATTGATAATAATTATTATATTTTTGTTGAGGAGAATATGTATTCAATGTTACGTTCATTATTGAGCTCCTCCTTTTGGTTCATTAGAAGATTTTTTCATAAAGTTTTCCATACCGGCAGTTTTTGTTGATGTCATTTTTTGGGTATCTATCGGCTCAACATTAGGTTTTGGAGCCTCTTTTGGTTTCTTTTCCATTCCGAATACGTATTTCAAAATCGGAGGAATCAGGGCAATTGTTAAAATTGAACGAGGTATTGCGATTGCCCAGTCGGTAATATTTTTCATATATAATCTTGTTGCATCGATTTGTCTGTTGAGAGCTTTTTGTTCAATTGTACCGGCTTTATCAAGTGTCTTTTTAGCAAGCTCAACAAGTCGTCCGTATTTTTCATCGAGGAACTTGAATTTATATTTAAGTTCCGGCACATCTTTATTAATATCAGATACACCATTTTTAATATTGTCAAGTATTTTTTCGTAATGATTTTTATAATTATCCATTAAGTTATTAACAGCATCATCCCAAGGGCTTGTAATAATAGTTGAAGCAACAAACCCGATAACTCCTGATGCCATTGAATGCCCCGAGGCATAAATCTTATCCTCTTTATCCTTATCACCAGGAAGGGCCATAATTGTTGCCGGCCTTAAAGCACCTGCCAAAAACAATGACATAAGTGCGCTTCCGGCGACGTTATGATCTTCAGCAAATTTTAACAAACTGTTATAAGTTCCTGACTGAAAAATCTTGTCTTTAATCTTATTATTTTTTATAACACTAGCGGCAACCTCACTCTTTCCCGTAAAGTTGCCGCTAAATTTATTTTTATCCTCGTTGTTATTTTTCTCACACAAGCCCGCACGCTCTTTTTCCTTAAAGTTATGCGGGTCTTTATAGACCGCAGAGGAACCCTGCTTCAGGGTTGTATCATATTTTATTGCATTAATTTTCATGTCCCACCATTCAGTTAATGTCTCTGTACATTTATTTTAAATCAAAGGAAAAAATTTTTTGCCATACTTTTTAAGAATGTTTACAATTTTTTTTGCAAAATCCTCCAAAAATATGAAAAGAAGACGAAAATTGCCATTTTCATCTTCTTAACATTTAGTGTAATATTAACACCATATAAATACTTTATATATTTACTAGATATCCAGTGCCAAATCCAGAGTAGGAGCTTTTGCAACAATCGCACTTGATGAAATAATATCCACTCCGCAGGCTGCAATTGAGCTTACGGTTGATAAATTAACATTGCCGCTGGCTTCGACAATTGCACGTCCGTTAATATAATCGCAGGCTTTTTTCATTGTATCAGTATCCATATTATCAAGCATAATTATATCTGCGCCGACTTCTACAGCTTCTTTAACCTGTTCAAAAGTATCACATTCTACTTCTATTTTATGGGTGAAAGAAATTTTGTCTCTTAGTTTTTCAACTGCTTTTGTAATAGTGCCTGCAAGACGGATATGATTATCTTTTATCATTGCGCAGTCAGACAGATTAAATCTGTGCATGTGACCACCGCCGATAAAGACAGAATATTTCTCAAAAGGTCTGAAATTCGGTGTTGTCTTTCTTGTATCAACTATTTTAGCTTTATAATCACCGACAGCATCCTGATATTTACGGGTCTCTGTCGCAATCCCGCTCATTCTCTGTGCATAATTCAAAGCAACCCTTTCTCCCATAAGTACATATTTTGCAGGCCCTGAAATATCTGCAATCTTATCGCCTTTTTTAATTTCATCGCCGTCTTTGAAGTAAAATTTTAATTTTACATCAGGAGAAAGAATTTTAAATACGGTCTTAAATACTTCACACCCGCAAAGAACGCCATCACTTCTGGTATTCAATGCTCCTGAAAGCACATCTGTATCTTCAGCTAAATTTTCTGTTGTAATATCTCCGAATCCGATATCTTCTTCCAATGCTCTTTTAACATGGTCTTCTATATAAAAATTACTTAACAAAATCCAACTCTCCTTCTTTTTTTGTCAAACAACTATGAACGCACTCCTCATTAGTGTTAAGATAGTCCAATCTGTAATGAGCTCCGCGCGATTCTTTTCTTCTCAATGCAGAACTTGCAACGAGTTTTGCAACGGTAATCATATTTTTCAATTCATATTCCGGTTTATTAAGACATTTATGTGTTCTCGCAAACTTTGCCTGAAGCATATTAAGCTTTTCAATTGCAGTTATAAGGGACTTTTCGCTTCTCAATATCCCTACGTAATTCCACATGATATCTTTTAATTCATTTCTCAGTGCATCAGTATCAAACGGTTCAAGCTCTGTATCTTCGGAATATTTTTCAATTATGGATTTAATCTCGCCGTCTATTTGTTTTGGCGACGACAGGTTTTCATTTTTAATAAAATCTGCAACTTCATAAGCACAAACAACGCATTCGAGCAGAGAATTACTCGCAAGCCTGTTTCCTCCGTGCAAACCCGTCGATGAAACTTCTCCTATAGCAAAAAGGCCCTTAATTGAAGTTTCGCCTTCCACATCGGTTTTGACACCACCCATAAAATAATGAGCAGCCGGAGCCACAGGAATGAAATCACGTGATATATCAATTCCATGTTCCAGACATTTTTTTGAAATATTAGGGAATCTTTTTGCAAGCTTATTTTTTTCTATACACGTCGCATTCAAATAAACATTATCAATATGTTTTTCCTGCATTTCATTAAAGTTTGCACGCGTTACAATATCGCGCGGAGCAAGTTCTTTACGTACGTCATACTTGTGCATAAATTCAATACCGTCAGAATCAACAAGTTTTGCACCCTCGCCTCGTACAGCCTCCGATATTAGAAACCGGTTTACGTCATCATCAAACGCAAGAGCTGTAGGGTGGAATTGCACAAATTCCATATCCTGCATAACTGCACCCGCGTTATACGCAAGAGCCAATCCGTCGCCGGTTGCCCCCTCAGGATTGGTGGTATACTTATATAATTGTCCTATACCGCCTGTTGCAAGAATCACAACAGGAGAATATATGGTTTCATATTCATTTGTGATGGAATTAAATACAAGAATTCCTTTACATACGGCATTTGCATTTACAAGAAGTTCTACAGCAAGACCTTCTTCATAAATATCAATATTACTGTTTTCTTTAACTTTTTCGCACAGCGCCTGTTCAATCATTTTGCCGGTTGCGTCGCCTCCTGAATGAAGGATTCTTCTCACGCTGTGTGCAGCTTCCTTTGTAAAACAGAATTGTCCGTCATCGTCTCTGTCAAACTGGACTCCGAATTTCAACAAATCTTTTACAACCTTGTCTGAATTTTCAGAAATAAATTTCACGGTGTTAAATTCACTCAAACCCGCACCGGCTTTGATAGTATCCATAATATGAGATTCGGTTGAGTCATTTTTATTCTCATGCAGTACCGCAACCATGCCCCCTTGGGCATACCGGGAATTACTCTCTCCCAGTTTTGATTTTGTAAGTAAGAGAAGTCCGTCGGGAAGTTTTGCCTGCTGTTCAATTTTTAATGCAGCATAAAGACCTGCAATCCCGCTGCCTACAATAATTGTTGAATATCTGGAGTATTTCATAATTTACGCCTTATGTTAGATTACACGTAACCCTGTCAACAATATATAATAATCCAAAATTTTAAAAATTT
>ERZ779843.224-NODE-224-length-91774-cov-4.213325_pt1 | contig 91774 bp, 98 predicted proteins | sample MGYA00511560_ERZ779843 | MGnify/ENA primary metagenome ERZ779843 (study PRJEB29588, sample SAMEA2158062) | human gut metagenome | biome: human gut; feature: human-associated habitat; material: faeces | place: Denmark | collected 2008/2010 ... | reverse complement strand
GGAGGCAGCGAAGCCTGCGGCAGATATGCCTGAGCCAAAGAAGGAAACGGCACCTGTCGAGGAAGAAAAGCCGTATATCTTTCCGCCGATTACGCTGCTGGGAAAAGATCCGCAAACGGGCAACGGCAGCAACCGTTCGGAATTATTTGAAAATGCAAGAAAGTTGGAAACTACGCTGAAAAGCTTTAGTGTGGATGCAAAGGTAATCCAAATCAGCAGAGGTCCTACTGTGACGCGCTATGAGCTTTCGCCGAGCCAAGGCGTAAAGGTCAGCAAGATTGTGAATTTGGCGGATGATATCGCGCTGAATCTGGCGGCAAGCGGGATTCGTATTGAAGCACCCATTCCCGGCAAGGCGGCAGTCGGCATTGAAGTGCCGAATAAGGAAACACAGTCGGTTTATATGCGGACGCTGTTGGAAAGTGATGCCTTCAAGCAGCACCCCTCTAAGCTTGCCTTTGCCCTGGGGCAGGATATTGCAGGCAACCCTGTTGTGACGGATATTGCAAAAATGCCGCACCTGCTGATTGCGGGCGCAACGGGTTCGGGGAAATCGGTCTGCATCAATACGCTGATTACGAGTATTCTTTATAAGGCAGACCCCAAAGAGGTTAAGCTGCTTCTGGTTGACCCGAAGGTGGTAGAGCTGAGCGTGTATAACGGGATTCCGCACCTTTTGATTCCGGTTGTGACAGATCCGAAAAAGGCGGCCTCTGCGCTGAATTGGGCGGTGCGTGAGATGCTGCAAAGATATAATGATTTTGCCGCACACGGCGTTAGAGATATCAAGGGCTTTAATAAATTGATGGAAGAAAAGGGTGACGAAAAGGGCAAAATGCCCCAGATTGTCATTATCATTGATGAGTTGGCAGACCTGATGATGGCAGCACCCGGCGAGGTGGAGGATGCTATCTGCCGTTTGGCGCAGATGGCGCGTGCAGCAGGGATGCACCTGATTATTGCGACACAGCGTCCCTCTGTGGATGTCATTACGGGGGTGATCAAGGCGAATATCCCTTCCAGACTGGCGTTTGCCGTATCCTCCGGCATTGACTCCAGAACGATTCTGGATATGGTCGGGGCAGAAAAGCTGCTGGGGAAGGGCGATATGCTGTTCTATCCTTCGGGACAAAGCAAGCCTTCCCGTTTGCAGGGCGCATTCGTAACAGATCAGGAGGTCGAAGCTATTGTCGATTTTCTGAAAAAGAGCAGCAAGCCCAATTATACACAGGAAACCATCGACCAGATTACCGCTGCCGGCAAGGTTGGCGGTGCGGCGGAGGATTCGGATGAATTTTTCTCGCAGGCAGTTGATTTGATTCTGGAAAAGGAAAAGGCATCTGTTTCCATGCTCCAAAGACAATTCCGCATCGGCTATAACCGCGCGGCAAGGCTGATGGATGATTTGGAGAAGCAGGGGATTGTCGGCCCGGAGGAGGGCAGTAAGCCTCGAAAGGTTCTCATTACCAAAAGCGAATGGGAGGAAATGACGGGGGCAGTTCCCGATGAGATTTAAAATACCAAAAAGGATTGTGGAGAGAACTCTCTGCAATCCTTTTTTCGGTTTTCGACTTAAAATGATTGACAAAAAGAAAGAAATATAGTACTATCACGATAGGGTCATATGACTGACGGAAGTGGAGACAACCACATGGAGTATGACTATTCGAATGCCGACCGTCTGGGCGATGATGCTTGGATTGGGTGCGGTTTTTTTTATGGAAAATTTTCGGTAAAAAACGCACCATCCCTTGTATCAGATGTGGAACAGCGGAATACCGCCAAAGCAGAGAGGAGATTTTTCGAATGTTTAAAACAGACTTACAGATTGCGCAGGAATGTAACATGGAGCATATCCTGAAGGTTGCTGAAAAAGCAGGGATTCCCGAAGAATATGTAGATTGCTACGGCAAATACAAGGGCAAAATCAGCAGCAAATATTACGACAAAATCAAAGATAACCCCGATGCAAAGCTGATTCTGGTAACAGCGGTGAACCCTACCCCCGCAGGCGAAGGCAAAACAACCGTTACCATCGGCTTGACAGAGGCATTGCAGCAGATGGGCAAGAATGCGATTACCTGCCTGCGTGAGCCTTCCTTGGGGCCCTGCATGGGCGTAAAGGGCGGCGCTGCCGGCGGCGGCTATGCACAGGTGGTTCCCATGGAGGATATCAACCTGCACTTTACCGGCGATTTGCACGCCATCACAACAGCAAATAACCTCTTGGCATCCATGGTGGATAACCACATTCAGCAGGGCAATGAGCTGAACATTGACCCCAGAAGAATTGCATGGAAGCGCTGTGTAGACCTGAACGACAGACAGCTGAGAAATGTGATTTCCGGCTTGGGTGGCAAGGTAAACGGCGTACCCAGAGAGGACGCATTCCAGATTACTGTTGCTTCCGAAATTATGGCAATCTTCTGCTTGGCAAATGATTTGAAGCAGCTGAAGGAAATGCTGGGCAGAATCATCGTTGGCTACACCTATGAGGATGAGCCTGTAACCGCAAAAATGATTGGCGCAGACGGCGCAATGACGGTTCTTTTGAAGGATGCACTGCAGCCTAACGTAGTGCAGACACTGGAAAACACACTGGCAATTATTCACGGCGGTCCCTTCGCAAACATCGCACATGGCTGTAACTCCGTTATGGCAACAAAAACAGCAATGAAAATTGCGGATTATGTTGTAACAGAGGCAGGCTTCGGTGCAGATTTGGGTGCTGAAAAATTCTTTGATATCAAGTGCCGTAAGGCAGGCCTGAAGCCCGATGCGGTTGTTTTGGTTGCAACCGTGCGTGCGCTGAAATATAACGGCGGTGTGCCGAAGGCAGATTTGTCCAATGAAAATCTGGATGCACTGGCAAAGGGCTTTGTGAATCTGGAAAAGCACATTGAAAATATTCAGAAATACGGCGTTCCCGTTGTGGTAACACTGAACCATTTCGTAGCTGATACAGATGCAGAGGTGGCTTATGTGAAGGAACGCTGCGAATCCATGGGCGCAACCTTTGCCGTAGCGAAGGTTTGGGCTAACGGCGGCGAGGGCGGCAAGGCTCTGGCTGAAAAGGTTCTGGAAACACTGGAAACAAAGGAAAGCAAATTCCATTTCCTGTATGAGGATGAACTGAATATCGTAGAAAAGGTAAATAAGGTATGCAAGGAAATCTATGGCGCAGGTACAGTAAACTTCTCTGCGGCGGCAAAGAAAACACTGGCACAGATTGACAAGCTGGGCTTTCACGATTTCCCTGTATGTATTGCAAAGACACAGTATTCTCTTTCCGATGATCCCAAGGTTCTGGGTCGTCCGGAAGGGTTCGAGGTAACAGTAAAGGAGATTCGTATTTCCGCAGGTGCAGGTTTTATCGTTGTACTGCTGGGCGATGTTATGACAATGCCCGGCCTGCCCAAAAAGCCCGCAGCCTTGAATATCGACATTGACGATAACGGAAATGTGGTAGGTCTCTTCTAAGAAAAAGGGAGTTAAAAAGGATGAAAGCACAACTGATTGATGGCAAACGGATTTCTGCGGAAATTAAGGCAGAGGCGGCGGAGGAGGCAGCAGCATTAAAGGCAAAGGGTATCACACCCTGCTTAGCGGTTGTTTTGGTCGGCGATGATTCCGCCTCTCAGGTATATGTGAATAACAAGAAAAAGGCGTGTGAGGCAGTCGGGATTCGCTCGGTTTCCCATGTGTTGTCTGGGGGGACAACGGAGGAAGCACTTTTGGAGCTGATTGCCAAGCTGAACGCGGATCAGGACATTCATGGGATTCTGGTGCAGATGCCTGTGCCAAAGCAGATTGATGAACGAAAGGTTATTCTTGCCATCGACCCGAAGAAGGATGTGGATTGTTTCCATCCCGTAAACGTGGGCAATCTCCACACAGGCGGAGAGGGATTCCTTCCCTGCACCCCTGCGGGCATTATCGAACTGATTAAGCGCAGCGGTCATTCCATCGAAGGGAAGCAGTGTGTTGTGATTGGCAGAAGCAATATCGTAGGAAAGCCTGTAGCTATGCTGTTGATGCAGGAGAACGGCACTGTGACGATTTGCCATTCCAGAACAAGGAATCTGGCGGAAATCTGTCGGGGGGCAGATATCATTGTCAGCGCAGTGGGCAAGGTAAACACAGTGACGGCAGATATGGTAAAGGAAGGTGCGATTCTCATTGATGTTGGGATGAATCGCAATGAAGCAGGCAAGCTGTGCGGCGATGTGGATTTTGAGAACGTGAAGGAAATTGCAGGGGCAATTACGCCTGTTCCCGGCGGCGTTGGCCCGATGACCATCGCCATGCTGATGAAAAACTGCAACACAGCCGCAAAAATCCAGAATGGATTGGAATAAAGAAAAATTGTAAGAAAATCTTAAGATGGATACCCTTGACTTTCAGAGAGAGCCAAGGGTATTCTTTTTATATAGGGAAAATAAGGAAAAGCGGTCGGAAAGGAAGTGTTTGTATGAAAAAAGGTGCTTTGAAGGGTATTGTATGCTTGGTTGTAATCGTGGTTATCTGGATGGCAGTTTCTTTTCGGAGCAAACAGCTTTCCGAGGAGGGGGAAATTTCCCTTGAGAATTTTGTGGTTTGCCGTGTGCAGACGATGGAGATAAAAAATGATACAGGCTATGGGCGAGCGGCGGAGCTCAGAGATGCGGCACAGGTGCAGAAGGCACTGAATGCGTTGGGTGAAATAGAGGTCAGAAAAATGATGCCATGGGAAAAGCTGCTTTCCGACAGGCAGGAACAGGAAACGTATTATACAATGATGATTTGGTACGACAGCGAAACGGAAGGACGGTATGAGTCGCTCGCCTGCTGGGAGGGAGGACGCATTGATTTCAGAGATACCGCCTACATGGTTACGGGAAAGGAGAAAACAAAAGCAACAGACCTACTGGAAGGGCTTTTGCAGGAATACGAAACAGCAGAATAAGGAAAAGCAACCCTCGATATTTTCGGGGGTTTTTCTTTGGCAGAAAGAGGGAAAAAGAATTTTGCGGAAATATAGCAATTTTCCCGGTTTTATAGTAAAATATAATGATGGAAAAAAGAGAAGATTTTAAGGAGGAATACAATGAGCAGAAAAATCGCATTCACCTCTTTGGGGTGCGATAAGAATAGAGTTGACAGTGAGGTTATGCTGGGGATTTTGCAGAAAAACGGCTACACAGCGGTAGCGGATGAGGCAGAGGCGGATATTATCGTGGTGAATACCTGCTGCTTTATCAAGGATGCTTTGGAAGAAAGCATTGAAACCATTCTGGAGATGGCCCAATATAAGAACCCTGATGTGGGGAACTGCAAGGGATTGATTGTGGCAGGCTGCTTAGGGCAGAGATACGAAAAGGAATTTTTCGATGAATTGCCGGAGGTGGATGCCATTATCGGCACAACAGCGTACGAATCTATCGCGGAAGTTGCGGATGAAATTCTGGGCGGCAAGGAGCAGGTGAAGCAGCTGGAAAGCATTGACCTTGCCATGCAGGATGGAAACGGTAAGCTGCGCGTGCTTTCGACCGCACCGTATTTTGCGTATCTGAAAATTTCCGAGGGCTGCGACAACCGTTGCACCTATTGTGTGATTCCGCAAATGCGTGGCAGACACCGCAGCAGAGAGCTGGAAAGCCTTGTGGAGGAAGCAACCCTTTTGGCACAGCAGGGCGTGAAGGAATTGGTAATTGTTGCACAGGATACCTCTATCTACGGCAGAGATTTATACGGCAAGCCGATGCTGGATGAGCTTTTGCGGCGGCTGAATGCCATTGAGGGCTTGGAGTGGATTCGTCTGCTGTATGCGTATCCCGAAACGCTGACAGAGGAAACCATTGAGGCAATGGCAAGCTGTGAAAAGGTTTGTCATTATATTGATATGCCGATTCAGCATGGGAATGATGCTGTACTGAAGCGCATGGGCAGAAAGAGCAGTCAGGCACTCATTCGGGAAAAGGTGGCAAGGCTGAGAGCGGCTATGCCCGATATTGCCATTCGTACGACACTGATTGTCGGGTTCCCCGGGGAGACAGAGGAAGAATTTGCGGATTTGCAGAGCTTCGTGCAGGAAATGAAATTCGACCGTCTGGGTGTGTTCTCCTATTCGCAGGAGGAAGGCACGGTTGCGGCGGAAATGGAAAACCAGATTCCGGAGGAAACGAAGGAAGAACGCAGGGATATCATCATGGATATACAGAAATCCATTGCGGCTGCGCTTTGTGAAAAAGAGGTCGGCAAGGTGATGGAGGTGCTGATTGAGGGCAAGCTGCCTGAAGAAAATATCTTCTGTGGCAGAACAAGACGGGATGCCCCCGAAATTGACGGTCTGGTATTTGTTTCCTCGGAGGAGGAGCTGTATTCCGGTGATTTTGTAACGGTAAGGATTCGTGAAGCAGGCGATTATGATTTGATGGGAGATGTGGTTTATGGATATGAATTTGGCGAATAAGCTGACCATGCTGCGCGTGGTTATGATTCCGGCATTCTTGCTGGTGCTGTTTCTGGCACCTGAGCCAATGAACAGATATATTGCAGTGATTATTTTTATCGTGGCATCCTTAACGGATATGCTGGATGGCAAGATTGCAAGAAAATACAACATGGTTTCCAACTTCGGGAAATTTATGGACCCTCTTGCGGACAAGCTGTTGGTGATGTCTGCATTGGTTTCCATGGTTGCTTTAAAGGACTTGGCGGCATGGGTGGTTATCGTGATTTTGGCAAGAGAATTTGCCATTACAGGCTTCCGTACTCTTGCGATGGAGGCGAATATCGTGATGGCGGCAAGCTGGTGGGGGAAGGTGAAAACCACCACGCAGATGATTATGATTCCTGTGCTGCTGCTGAATCTGCCGTTTGCGTGCATGCCTGTTCTGGAAAAGCTTCTGGTGATTCTGGCGGTATTCTTTACGATTTTCTCCGGCGCGGATTATATCATTAAGAATAAGCAGGTTCTGATGGGCTAAGAGAAAAATGAAAGAGAGCGCTTTGTTTGAAAAGGCTCTCTTTTTTATTTCGGAATATTGGAATCTGATGATAAAAACGGTACAATAGAGGAAAAGACACAAAGGAGGAAGAAACATGAAGGCAGAGATTCTTGCAGTTGGCACGGAGCTGCTGTTGGGGGATATTTTGAATACAAATGCACAGTTTCTGGCGCAGGAGCTGGCCAATCTGGGGATAGAGGTATATTATCAGACGGTTGTTGGGGATAACCCACAGCGTTTAAAGGATACGATTTTTCATGCCTTTTCCAGAGCGGATTTGATTATTACAACAGGCGGCTTAGGGCCGACAGAGGATGACCTGACGAAGGAAACGGCGGCGGAATATTTCGGGGAAAGGCTGATTCTGGATGAAAGAGCATTGGGCAGAATTCGGAAATATTTTGACCGCACAGGCAGAGTGATGACGGAAAACAACGTGAAGCAGGCAATGGTGCCGGAGAAAAACGGGATTGTGCTGTATAACGATAACGGCACGGCACCGGGGATTATTATGGAGAAGAACGGAAAGATGATTGTGATGCTGCCCGGCCCTCCGAGAGAAACGATTCCCATGTTCCAAAATCAGGTGAAGCCTTATCTGGCGAAGAAGCAGGAATTTACCTTTGTTTCCCGTATTCTGCGCGTAGCAGAGGTGGGCGAGAGTGCCATGGAGGAAAGGGTAAAGGATATCATTGATGCGCAGACCAACCCGACGATTGCGCCCTATGCGAAGGATGGCGAGGCAATTCTGCGCATTACGGCAAAGGCAAGGGACGAGGAGGAAGCAAATCGACTGATTGACCCTGTTGCGGCGGTATTGAAGGAAAGATTGGGCGATGCGGTCTATGGCGAGGGCGAAACCGATTTGGAAACCGTTGTGGCAGAACAGCTGTTGCAAAAGCAACTCACGTTAGCGGTGGCGGAATCCTGCACCGGTGGTATGATTGCGTCTAATCTGGTGGAATATCCGGGAATTTCTGCGGCACTTGTGGAGGGCTGTGTGACCTATTCCAATGAGGCGAAAATGCACAGACTCGGCGTAAAGGCGGAAACACTGGAGAAATACGGCGCAGTCAGCGAGGAAACGGCGAAGGAAATGGCGGAGGGCATTGCGAGAACAAGCGGCGCAGACATCGGCGTGGCAACTACGGGCGTTGCAGGTCCGGAAAGCAGCGAGGGCAAGCCGGTCGGTCTGGTTTATATTGCGATTGCTTATAAAGGAAAAACGGAGGTGTACACCTGCCATTTTGTCGGGAAGCGGAACAAAATCAGAGAACGTGCGGCATATACTGCGCTGAACCGGCTGAGGAAGGTAATCAATGATGAAGCATAAGGGGGATTGGCTGCTGCTTCTGGCGGCATTTATCGGCGGCGGCGGATTTATCAGCCTGAAATATCTTCTGGATTGGGGATATGACCCGTTTCAGGTGATTTTCGGGCGTTTTCTGACGGCATCCGTCTGCATGTGTCTGGTTTACTGCAAACGGCTGAAACGAATTACCAAAGAGGAATGGAGGGTCGGCAGTATTTTGGGGGCATTGCTTGCGGCAATGTTTCTTCTGATGACGGTTGGGCTACAATACACCACGCCATCGGTCAATGCGTTTCTGGTGAATATTCCTGCGGTCATTGTGCCGTTTGTCTGCTGGGGTGTGTTCAGGCAGAAGCCGAATCGGAACTGCTTTCTGGCGGCGGGGATGACGCTCTTTGGTGTTTGCTGTCTTTCCCTGACGGCGGATTTTCGTCTGGATTTCGGGGCAGGACTGTCACTCTTGGCTGCGGTGGCGTTTTCGCTGCAAATGGCGTTTCTGGGGAATCTGACAAAGGACTGCGATTCTGTGCATATTGCGATTGTGGAGAATCTTTCTACCCTTGCGGTGATGACGGTGATTCTGATGTTTACGGGATGGGATATGCCGCCTCTGACATTGCCTGCCTTCGGAAACTTTTTCTACGCAGGGGCATTTTGCACCGCACTTTATTTTGTGCTGCAAAGCATCGGACAGCAAAGCACTGCGCCGAACAAGGCGGCAATCATCATTACAACGGAATCTATTTTTGCGGCGGTATTTTCTGCGATTTTATACGGCGAACGGATGCACTTCAGGGGATATCTGGGGTGTGCGGTGATTTTTGCGGCAATGGCTTTGGCGGAAAAGCCTGTGCAGGAGAGAAAATAGCCGTTGACAAGGCGAACAAAATCGAATAAAATGGAAAAAAAGAGAACAAATATTCGTGAATATAAACAGAATCCGATAGGGTTTGGAAAGGTGGAAATAAAATGGCGGCAAAGGCACAAAAGGAAGATGTAAAATTTGAAGATAAGCAAAAGGCACTGGATGCGGCATTAAGCCAGATTGAGAAGCAGTTTGGCAAGGGTGCGGTAATGAAGCTGGGGGATAATAATGCAAAAATGGCGGTTGAGGTTGTGCCGACCGGCTCTCTGAGCCTGGATTTGGCGTTGGGGGTTGGCGGTCTGCCGAAGGGCAGAATCGTTGAGGTTTATGGCCCTGAATCCTCCGGTAAGACAACGGTTGCCCTGCACATGGTGGCAGAGGTGCAGAAGCGCGGCGGCATTGCAGGGTATGTGGATGCGGAGCATGCGATGGACCCCACTTATGCAAAGGCGCTGGGGGTTGATATTGATAACCTCTATATTTCTCAGCCGGATGACGGCGAACAGGCGTTGGAAATCACCGAAACCATGGTACGCAGCGGTGCGATTGATATTGTGATTGTGGACTCTGTAGCGGCATTGGTGCCCCGTGCGGAAATCGAGGGCGAAATGGGTGATTCCCACATGGGCTTGCAGGCAAGACTGATGAGCCAGGCATTGAGAAAGCTGACAGGTATTACCAATAAATCGAATTGTACGGTTGTTTTCATCAACCAGCTGCGTGAGAAAATCGGCGTAACCTTCGGCAATCCCGAAACCACAACGGGCGGCCGCGCACTGAAATTCTATTCCTCTATCCGTATGGAAATCAGAAAGGCGGATGTGCTGAAGCAGGGGACGGAAATTGTCGGCAACCGCACAAAGGTAAAGGTTGCGAAAAACAAGGTAGCACCTCCCTTCAGAACAGCCGAGTTTGATATTATCTACGGCAAGGGCATCTCCAAGGAGGGGGATATTCTGGATCTGGCGGCAGATGTGGATATCGTAAACAAGAGCGGCGCATGGTATGCCTATAAGGAAACCCGTATCGGGCAAGGGCGTGAAAACGCAAAGCAGTTCCTGCGCGAGCATCCCGAAATGTGCGCGGAAATCGACCATCTGGTGCGCGTGCATTATGGACTGGAGCAGAATCAGGCTGCCCCGCAGACAGCAGAAGCGGCAGATGCAGCCGAAGCACCTATCACGGAAACAGAATTATATCGCGACTATTATTTAGTTATGTCGGTTTTAGTACAAAAATTGCAAAAAAAGAACCCTTCGTATGGAAAAAATACGGAGGGTTTTTCTGTTAAAATTATGTAGTATTATGCAAATACAAGCTGCACCAGAACCATATAGCAGACAGTGCCGCAGAAAATGCTGATGAGAGTGCTTCTTTTCCAGAGGTGCAGAATGGCTGTTACCGCGGAGGCAATCAAGAGCGGCGCAAAGCCTGCCGCAGAGGAAAAAGAAATGCCCTTCAGACAATAAATGACAAGGGTTGCCATAATTGCCATCGGAAGCACACGCCCCAGATAGCGTACAGGCTCTGGAACGGCTCTGCCGCTGAAAATGAGGAAGGGCAGGGCACGCTCCAGAAGGGTGCAGATGCCGCAGACGGCAATGATTGCAATAGATTGCATTGTAGTTAAAACCATTTACGCTTCCTCCTTTTCTTCTTTTACAGCTTTTACAGGCTCGATACGGTGACGCAGGATGCTTAAAAGAGCAACGGTAATCACCAGCGAAGGCAGAATGAAATTGCTTGGCCCGAAGATAAGCAGACAGACGATGGCGGAAACAAAGGCAAGCCATGCCGGCAGGCGGTTATCCGCGCCAAGTATCTGCTCTATCAGGATAACGATGAAAAGGGCGGTCAGCGCAAAATCAATGCCTGTGGTGTTGAAGGGAAGCATGCTCCCAATCAGCGCACCGATGATGCTCAGGATAATCCAATAGGAGATGGACAGAAACGCCGTCAGCACATACGCCCATTTTTCATTGACATCCGACTCGAAATGATGCGAACAGTGGAGGGAATAATTTTCATCCGTCAGGGAATAGATGAGAAAATATTTCCAAGGACCGAAGGTACGGAATTTTTCGATGAAGGACAGCCCATAGAAAATATGACGGCTGTTGAGCAGGAGTGACATAATCGCAACGGTCAGAAGCGAAACGCCGCCGGCGAAGAAGGTCACCATCAGATATTGCAGGGAGCCTGCCAGAACGAAAATGCTGCATGCACCTGTCCAGACGAAATTATAGCCGCAGTTCTGCATCAGTACCCCGTAGGCAAGGGCAACGGGGATATAGCTGATGAGGATGGGAAGGCTGTGTTTGAGTGCGTAACGAAAGGCTTTTGCCATAAATCATGCTCCTTTCTGAAGGTATCTTATTTATTCATTTTTCATTTGTTGGATACGGGCTTCGTCGGGGGTGATGTAAATGGTTTTATTCGTCAGATAAATCACCATGCCCGGCTTTGCGCCGTTTGGTTTTTTGATATTTTTTCTCTGGGTATAATCCACAGGAACCATGCTGCTGTTTTTCGCTTTACTGTAGAAGGCGGCAAGGTTTGCGGCTTCCTCCATCGTGGCTTCCGGCAGCTCGCTTTGCCCGTTTGTGCGAATGATGACATGGGAGCCAGGGATATCCTTCGTGTGCATCCAGAGGTCTGTCGGCTCGGCGGTGCGCAGCGTCAGCTCGTCATTTTGCAGATTGCTTTTCCCGACCAGAATTTCATACCCATCGGAGGAAATATAACGCAGGGGCTTTGCCCTTTTCGGCTTCGGCTGTCCTTTTTTCTGTGCCTGCCTGCGGATGAAGCCGCTTTCCGCTAATTCTGTGCGGATTTCGGAAAGATCGGCATCCTCCTTGGCGTTTTCCAGTGCGTTGAGGACGCTTTCCAGATACGCCAGCTCCTCGTTATTCTGTTTTTCCTGTATTTCCAGTGCCGCAAGGGTACGCTTTGCCTTGTTGTATTTTGCAAAATATTTCTGCGCATTTTCCGCAGGTGTTTTTGCGGGGTCAATGGCAATTTCGATTTCGGGCATGGACTCCTCGTAATAATCAATGGTTTTGAAGGTTGTTACGCCCTGCGGAACGGCATAGATATTGGCAGTCAGGAGCTCGCCCTTTTTCTTCCATAAATCCATGCCCTTTGTTTCGCGGCGTGTTTTTAGCTGAATTTCCTTTTTCTTCACACAGCGTTCGATATGATTGGTTACCAGCTTTCGCATATCCTGCGCCTTCTGGCGGATATGTGCCGCATTATCCCGCTCCTGATAAAAGCCCTCCAGAAGGGCAGAAACGGAAGGAAAGGGCTTTGCGGTAAGGCCTTGAAATTGCTGCATTTTCAGAACGGCAAAATCGACAATGCGATTATTTTCCTTCTGATAATAAATGGCAGGGCAGAAGTCCGCCGTTTTGACCTCCTGCATGGTTTTTTCAAAGGCGGCAAAGAGCCGTTCACTGTTTTCCAACGTGGTTTCCTGACAGGAATCCGAAGCATCCAACCCTGCGCGGGTGCAGATTTCGCCTGCCATGACAGGGCTGATGCCGGTGTAGGTTTGATAAAGAAATTCCTGCAGCCTTCTACCCTCCTGCAAATGCAGGGAAAAGAGGAAATCCGCCTGTTCGGCAAGGAGGGGGTTTTTCTTATCCTGCGAAGGGGGGAAAACATATTCCTTGCTGGGGAGTACCTCTCGGACAGAGCTTTTCTCATGGGTGACACGCTTGATGGAATCCAGAATTTTGCCGGTTTCATCGGTCAGGATGAGGTTGCTGTGCTTGCCCATGATTTCCAGAATCAGATTTTTTGTGGTGATATCACCCATTTCATTGGCGGATTCAATCCTGAGGATGATGATACGCTCGAAATTCGGCTGCACAATATCTATAATTTTGCCGCCCGCGATATGCTTGCGCATGACCATGCAGAATAAGGGCGCGGTCATAGGATTTTCGCGGCTGCTTTCGGTCAGGTGGATACGGGGATGGGCAGAGTTGGCGGAAATGATGATTTTCTTTGCGCCGCTGCCAAGCCCACGAATTGACATACGAATTTCATCCGCAAGGGGCTGATGGATTTTATCGATACGCCCACCTAAAAGGGCTGCTTTGAGTTCTGATACGATGGCAGAGGTTGTAATGCCGTCCAGTGCCATAAGGAACACCTCCTTGAATACATTTGGTTAATTCATAATTTTAACATAGGATTTTCTTTTTTGCATTATTTTTTCAAACGGATTACCAAGAAAAGCAGTAGGATTTGCAAAAAAAATCTAAAATGAAGGAAATATTAAAAAATGATTAAAAATAGTGGATACAATTTGCGGTTTTCCTTGCTATTTGGCGGACACTTATGTATAATAAAACAACGATTTTTGGAACGAAGCATAGAAAGGAACCGAAACATGAGTGCAAGTGTAAGAAGCATGACAGGCTATGGACGCGGCGAGCATATCGCAGAGGAAAGAAAGTTTACGGTGGAAATGAAATCCGTAAACCATCGTTATAATGATATGACGATTAAGCTGCCCCGTTCTCTGGCAGGTCTGGAGGATAAAATCAAAAAAAGAATCATGCATGAGGTATTTCGCGGCAAGACTGATGTGTATATCAGCTTTGAAACCTTTTCCGCAGCGGATGTAGAGGTAAAGCTGAACGAAGCACTGGCGGCGGCATATATCGAAAAGCTGAAGCTGATAGAAGAAAAATTCGGCATCTACAGCGAAAATAAGCTGGAGCTGGCGGCAAAATTCCCCGATGTGATTACGGTGGAGAAGGCACAGCAGGAGGAAGAAATCATCTGGGAGGCACTGGTGCCTGCACTGGATGAGGCAGTGGAAAAATTCGTTGCCATGCGTACCGTTGAGGGCGAAAATCTGAAAAAGGATATCCTTTTGAAGGGCGAACGCATCAGGGCACTTGTGGCAGAGGTGAAGGAGCGCTCTCCTCTGGTGGTTGTGGAATATCAGGAAAAACTGAATAACCGCCTGAAGGATTTGCTGGGCGGCGTTGATGTTGATCCGCAGCGCATTGCGACAGAGGTTGCGGTTTTTGCAGACCGCGGCTGCGTGGATGAGGAAGTGACCAGACTGGAAAGCCATCTGATTCAACTGAAGGATATTCTGGATGGTGGCGGACAGGTAGGACGCAAGCTGGACTTTCTGATTCAGGAAATGAACAGAGAATCCAACACCATCGCATCCAAGGCGAATGATATTCAGATTGTAAAGGCCACGATTGAACTGAAAAGTGAAATCGAAAAAATCAGAGAACAGATTCAAAATTTGGAGTAACAGCCTTTTTTCGCAATAAAAAAGAAAGGCTATTTATAGGATAAAGGGGAAATACACATGAATAAACAGGGTATTTTATTGATTATCTCCGGTCCTTCCGGTTCCGGCAAAGGGACGATTGTAGAGCGTCTTTGCGAGAAGAACAATTTTTCGCTTTCCATTTCCGCAACAACAAGAAAGCCCAGAGAATATGAGAAGGACGGGGTGCATTATTTCTTCCATACCAGAGAGGAATTTGAGAAAATGCGCGACCGCAAGGAGCTTCTGGAATGGGCGGAATTCTGCGGCAATTATTACGGCACACCCAGAAAATATGTAACAGAACAGCTGATGGCAGGCAATAATGTCATTCTGGAGATTGAGGTACAGGGTGCGCTGCAGGTAAAGAAAATTTACCCCGAAGGCGTGCTGATTTTCATGGTTCCGCCCAATCTGGAGGAGCTGGGCAACCGCCTGACCAAACGCGGCACCGAGGATAAAGAAACCATCAACAAACGATTGCGCCGCGCATTGGAGGAGATGGAGCTGGTAGAGGAATACGATTATCTGGTCATCAATGACACCGTAGAGCAGGCAACTGAGGATATGCTGACTATCGTTGCGGCAGAAAAGATGAAATGCAGCAGAAATAAAAATATCAAAAAGATTTTCAAAGGAGAGATGTAATATGTTAAGACCTTCTTATTCCGATATTCTGGAGGTTATCACACAGGATTCCGAGGATATTACCATTGCCAGCAGATATACCATCGTGATTGCGGCGGCAAAAAGAGCAAGACAGCTGGTAGATCATCAGCAGCCCATGATTGACCATATTGAGGTGGATAAGCCCGTTTCCATCGCAGTCAATGAAATTTACGAAGGAAAGCTGAAAATCCGCGAGGGCAAGCCTGAGGAAGAGGACAAAGAGGTTGCACTGGCAGAGGTTGATTTTGCAAGCATGGCAGAGGAAACCGAGGAAGAATAATATGTAAGGAAAATAGCCCGTTTTTACGGGCTGTTTTTGTAGGGAGGTGAGAAATGATGTATGCGAAGGTGATTGTTGGGCTGAATCAGCCGGAAATGGATAAGCTGTTTGATTATCGGATTCCAGAAGGGATGACAGCGGAAATCGGTGTAAGGGTGATTGTGCCGTTTGGCAGCCGCAACAAAAAGGCGGAGGGCTATGTCATTTCTCTTTCCGAAAAAACAGAGGTGCCTGCGGATAAAATCAAGGAGCTTCTTGAGGTTCTGGATGAGGGCAGACCAACCTTTACCCCTGCCCTTCTGGATTTGGCGGAATGGATGAAGGAACGCTATTTCTGCACGCTGAACCAATGCCTGCAGGCAATTATGCCGCCCGGCATTCGCACAAAAAGCAGCTGGACAGTCAGCAGAAAATCGCTTGATGCTGAAACGAAGCTGACCCCGAAGGAAACGGCGCTGCTTGCATTATTCGGGGAACGAAGGGAAATTCCCTTGGAGGAGGTACAGGCGGAATTCGGCGGAGATTGCCTGACATTTCTGCGGAAGGCAGAGGGAAAGGGGCTGCTTGCGCTGAAACAGGAGCTGCACCGCAGTGAATACAAAAACGAAAAACGGCTCTATTCTCTGGACAGAGACCATCCCCTTCTGGAAGCGGCATGGAAAAAGGCGGAGAAGGAGAAGCGTCTGGAGGGGCAAAGGCTGCTGCTGGAGTACCTTGCAAACGGCAGAGAAGCAACTGCCGCAGAGCTGAAGGAAGCCCTCGGCATTACGGATTCTCCCATTAAAACCCTGCTGAAAAAGGGCATCCTGCGGGAACGGAGGCAGACGGAACGGCGAAATGTCTTTGATGCGGATACGGTGGAACGGACACAGCCCTTTACCCCGACGGCAGAGCAGGCGGCGGCGCTTTCTGCTTTGCATCGGGAATTGGAGCAGGAAGAAAAAAAGCCTGTACTTCTGCATGGCGTGACGGGCAGCGGCAAAACGGAGATTTATATGCAGATCATTGCGGAGGTTCTGGCGAGGGGCGAGCAGGCGATTGTACTTGTGCCGGAGATTGCCTTAACCCCTTTGCTTGCGGAGCGGTTCGTTTCCCGCTTTGGGGATGCAGTCAGCGTGACGCACAGCCGCCTTTCCATGGGGGAGAGAGTTGACCAGTGGAAAAAGGCAAGGGATGGCGAAATTTCGGTTGTGATAGGCGCACGGTCGGCTTTGTTTCTGCCGTTTCCGAAGGTTGGCGCAATTATCATGGATGAGGCACACGAGAACAGCTATGTTTCGGATATTACCCCGAAATATGATACGAAGGACGTTGCGGCGGCGCTGGCAAAACGCTATGGCGCGCTCTTTCTGATGGGGACGGCAACGCCCGATTTCATCAGCTATTACAAAGCAAAACAGGGAGAATTTCTGCTGCTGGAATTAAAGGAGCGGACGGGCGGCGGCGTTCTGCCGCGGATGCTTGTGACGGATATGCGAAAGGAGCTGGCAGAGGGCAACCGTTCTGCGTTCGGCAGAGCATTGCAGGAGGAAATCCGCAGGAATCTGGAGAAGGGCGAGCAGACGATGCTCTTTCTGAACCGCAGAGGGTATGCAACCTTTGTTTCCTGCCGCAGCTGTGGGCATGTGATGAAATGCCCGGAATGTGACCTGACATATACCTATCATGCGAAGGAGCATGCGCTGGCTTGCCATTATTGCGGCAGGAGAGCCCCTTTGCCGAAGGTCTGCCCCGTCTGTGGCTCGAAGTATATTCGTTATTTCGGCACAGGGACACAGAAAATAGAGGAGGAAGCAAGAAAGCTGTTTCCCGAAGCAAGGATTCTGCGGATGGATTTGGACACCACGCTGACAAAGCACAGCCATGAAAAAATTCTTGCGGCATTTGCGGCAGGAGAGGCGGATATTCTGATTGGGACGCAGATGATTGCCAAGGGGCATGATTACCCCAATGTGACGCTGGTGGGCATTATGGCGGCGGATTTATCCTTAAATGCGGACAGCTTTACGGCGGCGGAAACGGGCTTTCGGCTGATGCTGCAGGCGGCAGGACGTGCCGGCAGAAGGGATGACAGAGGACGCGTGTTTCTCCAGACCTATCAGCCACAGCACTATGCGGTGCAGTATGCCGCGAAGCAGGATTATGAAGGCTTTTATGAGGAAGAAATGCTCATGCGGCAGATGATGGGCTATCCGCCTTTTTCCGCATTTTTCAGTATTCTGCTGACAGGTGCGGTGCAGGAGGAAGCGGCACAGGCGGCGCAGGAGCTGGCAGAACGACTGGCACAGGCGGATGAGGAGGAGATTGCAACGATTCTCGGGCCGACGGCACTGCCGAAATTTCGCGGAGAATACCGCTACCAAATTATTGTGAAGGCGGCGGAGGAGGAACCCCTGCGGCAGCTGGTTCTGCCGACAGCGGAGAGGATGAAGAAGGAGCGAAACCGTAATGTGCGCGTAGGTTTGGCGCTTAACCCGACCAATATTGTATAAAGCAGAAAAAAATGTTATAATATTTCATTGGAAAACGAAAAACGCGCTTTCCGTTTCTGTTTCAGATAAATTTACAAAAAGTTTTTTGTTTGTTCAAATTTTGGAGATATTATAGAATTAGGAGGAAGAAAAAATGGCAATTCGTAATATTCGTATCAGCACAGATGAGGTGCTGAGAAAAACCTGCAAACCGATTAAGGAAATTACCCCTAACCTGCTGACACTGCTGGATGATATGGCGGATACCATGTATGAGGCAAACGGCGTTGGTTTAGCCGCACCACAGGTAGGGATTCTGAAAAGAGCCGTTGTCATTGATATCGGCGAGGGCCTGGTGGAGCTTTTGAACCCTGTCATTCTGGAAACGAGTGGTTCCCAGACCGACGAGGAAGGCTGCCTGAGCCTGCCCGGACAATCTGCCCCTGTGGAACGTCCCTATTATGTGAAGGCAAAGGCGATGGACAGAGAGGGCAATGAATTCATCATCGAGGGGGAAGAACTGATGGCACGCGCATTGTGCCACGAGATTGACCATCTGGATGGGATTCTGTATATTGATAAGGCACTGCCGAGAGAGGAAGCGTAAGGAGGAATACCGATGAGAGTGATTTTTATGGGAACGCCCGATTTTGCGGTACCTTCCTTACAGGCATTGCTGACAAGGCATGAGGTTGTGGCAGTGGTGACGCAGCCCGATAAGCCCAAGGGCAGAGGGAAAAAGCTACAGCCCACACCCGTAAAGGCAGTGGCGCTGGAGCAAGGGATTCCTGTTTTGCAGCCTGTGAAGGTACGCGAACCGGAGGTTATCGAACAGCTGCGCGGCTATGGCGCGGATTTGATTGCCGTTACTGCATTTGGGCAGATTTTGCCGGAGGAAATTCTGAATATGCCGAAATATGGCTGTATCAATGTGCATGGCTCGCTTCTGCCGGAATACAGAGGGGCGGCACCGATGCAGCGCGCCATTATTGACGGTAAGAAGGTAACAGGCATTACCACGATGTTCATGGCAAAGGGCATGGATACGGGGGATATGCTTTTGAAAACGGAAGTGGAGATTCTTCCGACAGATAATTTTGAGGATCTGCATGATAAAATGGCGGTGGCAGGCGCAGCACTGCTTCTGGAAACGATTGACGGACTGGAAAAGGGCACAATTACACGGATACCGCAGGATGATGCACTGGCAACCCATGCGCCCATGATTCATAAGGAGACAGGACATATTGACTGGAGCAAAGGCGGACAGCAGATTATTGATCTGATGCGCGGAATGTATCCCGGACATGGCGCATACGCTGTTTTGGGAGAGGAGCCGCTCAAGATGTTCTGGGCAGAGGCGGAAAATAAAAGCTACCCCGATGCGGCATTTGGCGAAATCGTAGAGGTGACAAAAAAGGACTTTGCGGTAAAATGTGGCGATGGAATTTTGCGTATCAAAGAGGTGCAGGCGCGCGGCGGCAAGAAGATGGCGGCGGATGCGTATTTGCGTGGGCATGAAATGCAGACAGGCATTTTGCTTGGCTAAGGCTTGAATAGGAAAGTTCCAAACAGATAGGAGGAACCGATATGTATTATGGTTATGGATATGGATACGACAGTATGTACTTTTTGGTGCTTCTGGCATTCATTTTTTCGATGGTTGCGCAGATGAAGGTATCCGGTACATTTAAGAAATATGCGAAAATCAGAAACAGACGAGGCTTAACGGGGGCGCAAGTGGCAGAACAGATGATGCACAACGCAGGCATTTATGATGTAAGCGTGCAGCGCGTGGCAGGCAACCTGACAGACCATTATGACCCCAGAACAAAGACACTGCGCCTGTCCGAAAGCGTGTATGACAGCACATCGGTAGCGGCGGTCGGCGTAGCGGCGCACGAGACAGGGCATGCCATTCAGCATGATGTGGGCTATGCACCACTGGCACTGCGGAGCTTTTTCGTGCCTCTGGCAAACTTCGGTTCCAGACTGGCAATCCCCTTGATTCTGATTGGGTTTATTTTCAGCGGCGGCGGCAGCACATTGGTGACACTGGGGATTCTGTTCTTCTCCCTTTCCGTTGTGTTTACGATTATTACACTGCCTGTAGAATTCAACGCATCCAGAAGGGCGATTCGCCTGCTGGCAGATGACGGATTTCTGGACAGTGACGAAATCGGCGGCGCGAAAAAGGTGCTGAGTGCGGCGGCAATGACCTATGTTGCGGCGGCATTTGCGGCAATCGCACAGCTTCTGAGACTGGTTGCCATCTTTGGCAGAAGAAACGATTAAAAAAGAAAGGCTAATCTGATTGCGGATTAGCCTTTTGGTGTTTTTGCGGATGCCTCTTTTTTGTCGAAATAGGGGTGAAATGATTGAAGAATCCTCTGTTTTGTCGTATAATATTATGTTGAGACAGAATGGCTTGAACGGAAGGAATGGAAAAAATGATCCAAATCAATCCAAGAGAGGTTGCGGCAGAGGCGCTCATGGAAATCATGATGGCGGATGCCTATAATACAATGACACTGCGCCGCCTGCTGCGGCAAAACGGTGCGATGTCCAGACAGGACAGAGCCTTTGTGACGGAGGTGGTAAACGGTACACTGCGCAATTTGATTTATATTGACCATGTGCTGAATACCTTTTCCAAAACAAAAACGGAAAAAATGAAGCCGTGGCTGCTGGCAGTGCTGCGGACGGCGGTGTATCAGATGTACTTCATGGACGTGCCGGATGCAGCGGCGTGTAATGAGGCGGTGAAGCTGGCATCGGTCAGAGGATATGGCTCTTTGAAGGGCTTTGTGAACGGCGTACTGCGCACGACGGCAAAGAAAAAACAGGAGATTCCCCTGCCTGAGATGGGAACGGCGGAATATCTTTCTGTGGCGTATTCCCATCCGCTGTGGCTGGTGCGGATGTGGATTGCCTATTATGGCTACGAAGAAACGGAGCAAATTTGTGCGTATGATAATCAGTCCCCCGATGTGACGATTCGGGTGAATACGCTGAAAACGAATACGCAGGCTTTGAAAAAGAAGCTGGAGCAGGCAGGTGTGCATGTGGCAGAGGGCAGAATCTGCGCGGATGCACTGCATCTGACGAAAACGGCGGATTTAAGCCGCTTGGATGCCTTCAAAGAAGGACTGTTCCATGTGCAGGATGAAAGCTCTCAGCTCGCGGTACGGGTGCTAGACCCGAAAAAAGGCGAGAAGATTTTAGACATGTGCGCCGCGCCGGGCGGGAAAAGCTTTACGATTGCGGAACGGATGGAAAACGAGGGCAGTCTGCTTTCCTGCGATATTTATGCGCATAAAATCGACCTGATGGAGGAGGGCGCGGAACGCCTTGGCATTTCCATCATGCAGTGCAGGGTGAAGGATGCGGCGGCTAAGGAGGAAAGCCCGAAGCGGTTTGACCGCGTGCTGGCGGATGTGCCTTGCTCCGGTCTGGGGCTGATGCGAAAGAAGCCGGATATCCGCCTGAAAAAGGACGGAAACGAGATTGACAGCCTGACAAAAATCCAGAGGGAAATTCTGGAAAATGCGGCAGGCTATGTGAAAAAGGGCGGCGTTCTGGTTTACAGCACCTGTACGCTTTGCCGAAAGGAAAATGAAAAGAATCTGGAATGGTTTCTGAAAGACCACCCCGATTTTACGGCGGAGGATATTTCGGAATTTCTGCCCGAAGGCTGGGATACGGAAACGGCGAAAAAGGGATATCTGACCCTGCTGCCCCATAAAACAGGAACAGACGGATTTTTCATTTCAAAATTAAGAAGAAAGGATTGAGATATGGAAAAGGTTGATATCAAATCCATGGACATAACCGAATTGCAGGAGCTTTTGCAGGAATTGGGTGAGCCAAAATTTCGGGCGAAGCAGCTTTTCGATTGGCTGCACGCAAAGCAGGTGGACAGCTTTGCCGAAATGACGAATCTTTCCAAGAGCCTGCGAGAAAAGCTTGGCGAAACGGCGGCAATCAACGGTGTGAAAATCGTGCGGCGGCTGGTTTCGCAGATTGACGGCACGAGAAAATATCTTTTTGCGCTTTCGGATGGCGCAATTATCGAAAGTGTATTGATGAAATATGAGCATGGCAATACGGTCTGCATTTCGACGCAGGTCGGCTGTCGGATGGGCTGCAAGTTCTGCGCATCCACACTGGACGGCGTGGAACGCGGACTGACGGCAGGGGAAATGCTTTCCCAGATTTATGCGATTCAGAAGGACTGCGGCGAGCGGGTACACGGTACGGTACTGATGGGCAGCGGCGAGCCTCTGGATAATTATGACAATGTTCTGAAGTTTTTGCGTCTGATTAACGACCCGAATGGGCAGAATATGGGACAGAGACATATTACGCTTTCGACCTGCGGTCTGGTGGAAAAAATTTATGCGCTGGCGGAGGAAAATTTGCAGATTACACTGGCGGTTTCCCTGCATGCGCCGAATGATGAAATCCGCACGCAGACCATGCCTGTGGCAAAGCTGTACGATATGGACAGACTTTTGCAGGCGTGCAGGGAGTACGCAGAGAAAACAAAACGCCGCATTACCTTTGAATATGCGCTGATTCATGGCGTGAATGACGGGGATGCACATGCGCGGGAGCTGGCCGGAAGGCTGAGAGATATGCTCTGCCATGTGAACCTGATTCCCGTCAATGACGTAAAGGAGCGCAATTATATCAAAAGCTCTGCGGAGCGGGTAAAACGGTTTGCATCTATTCTGAGTGAAAATGGTGTGGAAACCACAGTCAGACGAAAGCTAGGCAGTGATATTGATGCTGCCTGCGGTCAGCTGAGAAGAAGCCACATCAAGGAAAAGGCTAGGGAGGAATAAGATGCGGGAAAATAAGCGGCAGGGAGGTGGAGCAGCGTTGAAAGCAGTTGGAATGAGCGATATTGGAAAATGCCGCAAAAATAATGAGGATGCCTATTACATTTCGGCAGGGGAAGATCCTGCGGAAAATTTATATCTGGTTGCCGATGGGATGGGCGGCTGCAACGCGGGAGAAATCGCGAGCAGCTGTGCAATCGAAGGCTTTCTGGAGCATTTCTGGAAGGAAATGAAGCATGCAGAAAATGACGACATGCTGGATTTGATGACAGGTGCGATGGCAGCTGCAAATCGGATGGTTTATGAAAAATCCAATTCCGACAGGGAGTTTGCGGAAATGGGAACAACCATCGTTGCAGCGGCGGTGCGCGAGGAGAAGCTTTATGTTGCCTATGTGGGGGACAGCAGAGCTTACCTTTTTCGCAAAAAGGAGATGCAGCCCCTCACCACAGACCATTCCTATGTGATGGAGCTGGTGAAGATGGGGAGCATTACGAAGGAGGAAGCGGCAATGCACCCCAAAAGAAACGTGATTACGCGCGCCATTGGGATTCGGGATACCGTGGAGACGGATACGGTGATTCATCCCGTGCAGAAGGGAGACATCGTTTTGCTTTGCACAGACGGGCTTTCCGGTATGCTGAAGGATGAGGAAATGGCGAAGATTTTGAGCAAGCGGATCGCCTTGGACAAAAAAGCGGCAATTCTGGTGGAGGAAGCGAATCGGCAGGGGGGACATGACAACATTTCCCTTATTCTGGTTGAGATATAAGTAGGAGGTTACAAACTGATGTTATTGAATCCGGGTACTGTCCTAAGCGGCAGATACGAAATATTAGAAAAAATCGGTTCCGGCGGCATGGCAGTTGTTTACAGAGGCAGAGACAGAAAGCTGGATCGTTATGTTACGGTGAAGGTTTTGCGGGAGGAATTTGTCGGGGACGAGGAATTTATTGAACGCTTTCGTTCCGAGGCCTGCTCCGTTGCGAGATTATCCCATCCCAATATCGTAAGAGCGTATGATGTGGGCGAGGACGGAGATATTAAGTATATTGTTAATGAATACATCCACGGGGATACACTGAAAAAGGCAATCAAGGAAAAAGCACCCTTTGATTCCCGTTCTACTATCAATGTTGCCATTCAGATTGCCTCTGCGCTGAGTCAGGCGCATAAGGCACACATCGTACATAGAGATATCAAGCCGCAGAATATTCTGGTGGGGACAGACGGCGTGGTAAAGGTGACGGATTTTGGCATTGCCAGAGCGGCAACCGCGTCCACCATGACAACAACGGCAAATGCGGCGGGCTCTGTGCATTATTTCTCCCCTGAGCAGGCAAGAGGCGGCTATGTGGATGAAAAAAGCGATATCTATTCTCTGGGTATCACGATGTTTGAAATGATTACAGGCGTATTGCCGTTTCAGGGCAACAATTCCGTCAGCATTGCATTGATGCATATCAATGACGAGCTGCCGGATATCCGCCAGTATAACCCGAACTGTACGCGCTCTCTGGAGGGGATCATCCGCAAGGCAACGATGAAAAAGGCAGATGAACGCTATGCAAGCATTGACCTTCTCTTGGCAGACCTGATTCGTGCCAGAGCGGAGCTGAACGGTTCCGCAAAGGAAGAAAAGCCTGCGGAAAAGAAAGCGGCAGCGGTTGGTGCAGCGGCGGCTGGTGCGGCAGGCGTGCGGATGTCCAGAAGGGCAGAGGCAGCAGCCAGACTGCGTGAAGCGCAGGAGAAAACGGAAATGGAAAAGGCGGCACAGGCCGCAGTGGAAACACCGCAGGAAACAAAGCCGGCTGACCCGAAGGAGTTGGAATATATCCGCAGCCACGCGGAGCGTCCACATGCGGAACGCGCGCATGCGGAACACAGCTATGCAGAACACGCGCATGCGGAACACAGACATGCAGAACATGCACATGCGGAGGGACACCATGCAAGCTACCGCCATGCGGCGGAAAACGCAGCTGAGCCGCTTGATGATTTCGCACAGGAGAACCCTGTGGAGGAGGATGCACATACCCCTCTGGCAGGACTTGAAAAATACGGTAAAAAGCTGAAAATGAAGCATATCTCCAAAGAGGATGATTATGAAAATGAATATGTAAAATCGGAGCCTGTGAAGGCAAGCAGACGGCCCGGAAAAATTCGCAGAAACCCCAGAACCGAAGGGGATTTTGATAACGAGCATGACAGAAAGGCGGAACGCAAGGTTGTGATTGCGGCTGTAATTACGGCACTGGTGCTGATTGGTGTGATTTCCGTTGTCGGCATTAAGTTTATGGGCGGCGGCTTTGGCGGCTTTATTTCCAGTGATAAGAATATCGAAACCCCCCTGTTCTTAGGGATGGACTACGATGAAGCAGTGAAGGAAGCGGAAAAAATGGGGATTACCCTTGTGCAGGAGGGGGAGGACTACAGCAGCTTCTATGACACGGGCTGTATTATTTATCAGTCTGTCAATGAAGGGACGATGATTGGTGAAGGTACTAAAATCGGCGTAAAGGTCAGCCTTGGATTGACAGAGGAGGAAATGCCGAATGTGGTTGGCAAGAGCGAAAATGCGGCAATCGAAGCCATTACCCGTCTGGTTGGGGACGTGGCAGAGATTCGCTATGTGCATGACGCAGATGCAAAGCCCTCTGAGGTTATCAAGCAGGAGCCCGAAGCCGGTGCTTCTATTACGGCAAAGAGCCGCATTATTCTGACCATCAGCAAGGGTGACGAGGATACCAATGTTACCGTACCCAATGTTGTAAATGATACACTGGAGGATGCAAAGGCTTCCCTGACAGCGGTTGGCTTAACGGTCGGGAATGTATCCTATGCGGCAAGCGATAAGGTGGCAGAGGGCAAGGTTATCACGCAGACCGTGGCGGCGAATAAATCCGTACCGAGCGGCAGTGTGGTTAACCTGGTTGTCAGCAGCGGCGCGGATACGCAGGAGAATGAGAACAATAAGCCTTCCTCCAATACCCAGACACAGGGCACAAAATATTTTACAATTAACGCACCCAGCGGCAGCGAAGGCTCTGTTTATGTGCGTGTGGTAAAAGAGGATGCGGACGGAGTATACCCTGTGGTAGACACCTACAGAGATGCTTCCGAATTCCCTTACAGCGTTTCCGTAACGGGTAAGGGCAGCGGTACGGTTACCTGCTATATTGATAATGTGCAGCAGTGGTCGCAGAGTGTAAACTTCTCCGGATGATAAGGATAAAGGTGAATCTATGCTGGAAGGCGTAATTTTAAAGGGAATTGGCGGTTTTTATTATATTGATACGGAACGCGGCGTATACGAATGTCGGGCGAGAGGCATCTTCCGCAAGGAGGGGATTCGCCCGACCGTAGGCGATGCGGTGCGGATTTCTGTTCTGGATGAGAAAAAGAAAAAGGGCAGTCTGGATGAAATTCTGCCCAGAAGGAATGAGCTCATCCGCCCAAGGGTGTCCAATGTGGATCAGGCGGTGATTGTATTTGCGGCAAAAAGCCCGAATATGAATCTGGATTTGCTGGACAGGTTTCTGCTGCTGGCAGAGGAACAGGAGCTGGATATCGTAATTGTTATCAATAAAATCGACAAGGATAAAAAGGAGAATTATCTGGCGGCGGCAGAAATGTATCGGGATGCAGGCTATGCCGTTATCTGCACAAGTGCGGAAAAGGAAATCGGCATTGATGCACTGCGTACTGCTCTGGAAAACAAGATTTCTGTATTCGCAGGGCCTTCGGGAGTTGGCAAAAGCAGCTTAATCAATAAAGCCTTCCCCGGACTGGAATTAAATACGGGCGAAATCAGCGAAAAGATACAGCGCGGGAAGCACACCACGCGACATGCGGAGCTGATTCAGATCACAGAGAAAAGCTATATCGTGGATTCTCCGGGGTTTACCTCTCTGTATCTGACGCATATTCCCTCGGAAAAGCTGCAGTATCATTTTCGGGAATTTCTGCCCTTTGTGCATGCATGCTATTACAACGGCTGTGTGCATATCAATGAACCGGATTGTGCCGTAAAGGATCAGATTGGCAAGGCAATCCATCCGATGAGATATGAGAGATATGTTACGATTTATCATGAACGTAAGGAAGAAGAAGAGAGGAGATTCTAATCCATGAAAACGAAACTTTCCCCCTCCATGCTTTCCATTGATTTTGGCAAGGTAGCGGAGCAATTAAAGCTGGTCGAGGACGCAGGCACGCAGTATATCCATCTGGATGTGATGGATGGGATTTTTGTTCCCAATATTTCCTTTGGAATTCCTGTTATCAAGAGCATCAGAAAGCACAGCAATATGGTTTTTGATGCACATCTGATGATTGTGGAGCCTGAAAAATATGTAGAGGAATTCAGAAAAGCCGGTGCGGATATCATCAACTTCCATGTGGAGGCAACGAAATATCCCGCAGAGGTGATTCAGCAGATTAAGGCAACGGGCGCAAAGGCAGGCATTACCATTAACCCCAGAACGCCTGTTGAGGTGGTATATCCCTTCCTGAAGGATGTGGATATGGTTTTGGTTATGACAGTAGAGCCCGGCTTTGGCGGACAGAAATTCATGGCACAGCATGTTTCCAAAATCAGACAGCTGGCAGAATGGAAAAAGGAGTTGGGTCTGGAGTTCGATATTGAGGTAGACGGCGGCGTGACACTCGATAATGTGCGCGAGGTTCTGGATGCAGGTGCAAACGTGATTGTTGCAGGCTCTGCGGTATTCGGCAAGGAGGATATTGCAGGCGCGGCAAAGGGCTTTCTGGATATTTTTAAGGAGTATGAATAACAATGAAGGTAATTCTTTTTGCGGGAGCGGAAATCAGAGATTACAGCTTTTGTGAGAGCTATATGGATGGCGCAGATGCGGTCATCTGCTGCGATGCAGGGATGCGTCATGCAAAGGCACTGGGCATTGACCCCGATTATATCGTAGGGGATTTTGATTCCACAGCCTCGGAGGTTCTGGAATATTATAAGGCGAAAAATATTCCCATTCGGCAGTTCCCGACCAGAAAAAACGAAACCGACATGGAGCTTGGGATTATTCTGGCACTGGAGCTGGGCGCGACAGACCTTGTTCTGTTCGGCGGTATTGGGGACAGATTTGACCATACGCTTGCCAATGCGCATTATCTGCTTTCTCTTCTGAAAAAGGGCGTGCGTGCGCGTTTGGTGGATGATAAAAACTGCGTAGAGGTGATTGACAGACAGCTGACACTGCATGGCAAGGTGGGGGATCTGGTTTCCACACTGCCACTTTCCATGGAGGTAACAGGCATTACGCTGAAGGGCTTTTCTTATCCCTTGACGGATGCGACACTGACACTGGACGGCGATTATATTGCGGTCAGCAATGTATTGGCGGAGGAAACCGCAACGATTGATATCAAGAGCGGCTATCTTTATGTGATTCGTTCCAGAGATTAAAACAAAAGCAGAAGCCCCCGACCAAAAACGGTTGGGGGCTTTTTGCACATTTGTAAGGCGGCGTGCATATCAATGATAAGAGGGGGGATTGGAATGCGAAGAAGATGTAACGGCGCGCCCATCAAATGGCTGGGCGGTGTTGTGCTGATTGCCATTGGACTGGGGATGCTTCTTGCATGTCTGATCCCGAAATGCGTTTTTCTGATTGGGATGGGATTTGTCGGGCTGGGGGTATGGCTCATCAGTCAGAACAGAAGATGCTGATTCTTCTATATTTCTATATACGAAAAAAAGCCGTTCTTTTTAAAATCAAAAAGAATGGCTTTTATCATTCGCTTGGAATTAGATTGCGCGTGTAATCTTGTTGGAACGCATACATCTTGTGCAAACGTAAATAGATTTTACATTGCCGTTGTCTTCAACGATTTTAACCTTCTTTACGTTGGGTTTCCATTTTCTATTCGCACGTCTACTTACCTGGGAACGTTCAATACTGATTCTATGACCTGTAATCTGGCCTTTTTCACAAATCGCACATTTAGCCATTGTCTGCACCTCCTTCAACCTCGCCTATGTGACATAACAAAGATATTTTAGCAGAAAAGCAAACGATTTGCAAGGAAAATAAGCAGAAAAAACGGATTTTTTTTCGGGCAGAGGAAGGAATGCGCTTTTCGGAAAAATCTTAAGAAAGTCGTAAGAAATTTGTAAGGAGCGTGTAACCTGCAAAGCGAAAAAGGATGCTATGGTAGAGGAAAGGGAAAAAAGCATAAAAATTATGAATCAGGAGAAGGAGGATGCGGTATGAAAAGGACGGTTTGTCTGGCATTGGCGATGAGTATGGTAATGGGAACAACGGCATTTGCGGCGGAGCGAAATCCGATTGTTCTGGTAAACAGGCAGGAATTTTTTCTGCAGGACACAGCGATGCAAAAGAACGGAAAATGGCTGTTTTCTGCGGAGGACTTGGCAGAAATGACGGGAAGTCAGATGACGAATCTGGGAGAGAGCCTGCTGTTTACAACGAAAACCGTGGCAGAGGATGCGGAACGGCAGATGGAACGGACGGTTGTTTTGCAGGCGGATGGTATGCTGGATGTAACAGCGAAGGAGAAAGACAGACTGTATTTGGGGGATAAAATCAATCGCGAGAACGGGAAATGCTTTCTGCCTGTACGGGAGTTTGCAAATGAAATGGGATATACTATGACATGGGACAGATTCTTGGGTTCTGATTGGATTTATCTGAAGGAGTTAAGAACGCCAGATGTGACGTTGACGGTGGAATATGATAAAAAAACAAACAGTTTGCAGGGAACGATAAACAATAAAGAGCCGCAGAGCTTTCTGTACGGAAACGCATTTACACTGGAACGGCTGACAGAAAACGGCTGGGAATGCGTGGCAAAGGAAGAACCAAAGACGGGGACAGAGCTTTCGATGCAGCCAACCAGAAGCGAAACAGGCGAAAACGGCATGACCACAATCGAGAAAAAGACAAAAAGGGGGCTTGCGGCAGGCGTATACTGCATGGGAATTCCATTTTCTTTCACCTATTATTACGGGGGGTATCAAGCATCGGCGGCTAAAGCGGCGCTGCGGAAGAATCCGGATAAAAAAGCGTATGATTTCTATTATGCAACCACTGTAGCCGAGCCGAATTTCTATTTCCGCGGAGATGGTCTCGGCAGCACATACGATGCTGAAATCACGACAAATTATACACTGTATGGTACATTTACTGTGGAATAAGGGGACGAAAGTCCTCTTTTTCTGTTGCAGAAACTATCGCAGAAAGATTGTATTTTGCCCATTTTTGCGGTATGATAAAAGAGGAAACATAGGGAGACCTATAGAAGAAATACAAAGGAGAAACCGAATGTTAGATATTTGTTTACTGGGAACAGGCGGCATGATGCCCATGCCTAGCCGCTTTCTGACAGCTATGCTAGCAAGGCTCAACGGCAGGCTTGCCTTGATTGATTGCGGTGAGGGAACGCAGGTGACCATGAAGATGCTCGGCTGGGGCTTTAAGGCGATAGATGTGATCTGCTTTACGCATTTCCATGCCGACCATATTTCGGGGCTGCCGGGGCTGCTTCTGACGATTGGCAACGCAGGGCGGACAGAACCCCTCATGCTGATTGGCCCTGTCGGCTTACAGCGGATTGTCGAGGGGCTGACGCTGATTGCGCCGGAGCTGCCGTTTTCGATCGAATATATTGAATTGGATAAGGATACGCCGAACCCGATACGGGTGGGGGCGTTTGAAATTCATCACTGCCCTGCCGACCACATGGTGAAATGCTTTGCTTACCGCATTGATTTGAAACGCAAGGGAAAATTCGATGTAAAAAAGGCGGAGCAGCTTAAGCTGCCGAAGCCTCTTTGGAATAAGCTGCAAAAGGAAGGCAGTGTGGAGCATGAGGGCAAGACTTATACGGCGGATATGGTAATGGGGGAAAACCGCAAGGGCATTTCCGTAGCATACTGCACAGACAGCAGACCGGTTGACCGTATTACGAAATTCGTGGAGGGCGTACAGCTTTTCATCTGCGAAGGGATGTACGGCGAGGAGGAGAAAAAGCAGAAGGCAAGAGAAAACAAGCACATGCTTTTTTCCGAGGCGGCACGCATGGCAAAAAATGCAAACGTGGAACGGCTGTGGCTGACGCATTTCAGCCCTTCTCTGAACGAGCCTGAGGCATATTTGCCGGTGGCGCGGGAGATTTTTCCTATGACGGAGCTGGGCGAGGAGCGCAAGTGCATTACCATTGAATTTCCAAAATAAATTCCGAAAGTAAGAAACGGTGGAGAAAAAATCATGGAAGAAAAAAAGGATATTTATATATTAGCCATTGAAAGCTCCTGTGATGAAACAGCGGCGGCAGTGGTGAAAAACGGCAGAGAGGTGCTTTCCAATGTGATTTCCTCTCAGATTGACCTGCATACGCTATACGGCGGCGTTGTGCCGGAGATTGCATCCAGAAAGCATGTTGAAAATATTGACGGTGTCATTAAGAAGGCACTGGCGGACGCAGGCATGACACTGGAAGAAATGGATGCCATCGGCGTGACCTACGGTCCCGGACTGGTGGGGGCGCTGTTGGTTGGGCTTGCGGAGGCAAAGGCGCTTGCGTATGCGGCAGGAAAGCCTTTGATTGGCGTACACCATATCGAAGGACATATTTGTGCGAACTATATTCAGAATAAGGATTTTGCACCGCCCTATATGGCACTGGTGGTTTCGGGCGGACATTCCCATCTGGTTTATGTTTCCGATTACGGGAAGTATGAAATTATGGGACATACGAGAGACGATGCGGCAGGCGAGGCCTATGATAAGGTTGCGCGCGCGATTGGCATGGGGTATCCCGGAGGTCCGAAGATTGATGCGGCGGCGAAGAAGGGCAACCCCGATGCAGTGAAATTCCCTCGTGTTTTTCTGGAGGAGGACAGCTATGATTTCAGCTTCAGCGGCTTGAAATCGGCGGTACTCAATTATGTGAATAAGCAGAAAATGATGGGGGCAGAAATTGTTCCGGAGGATATTGCGGCAAGCTTTCAGCAATCTGTAGTAGAGGTTCTGGTGAGCAAGACCATCAAAGCGGCAAAGGCGCATGGCGTAAAGAAGATTGCGCTGGCAGGAGGGGTTGCCTCCAACAGTGCCCTGCGGACAAGGATGCAGGAGGCATGCGAAAGGAATGGCTTTTATCTGAGCGTGCCTGCGCCGATTCTCTGCACCGATAATGCGGCGATGATTGGCTGTGCGGCATACTATGAATATATTGCAGGAGTAAGGGATGGTTTGGATTTGAACGCGAACCCCAGCTTGAAGCTAGGGCAAAGATAAAAAAGTGTATACGCAAGGGAGGAACGAAGTATGGCAAGTATTTTAAACAGATACGAAAACATTATGTCCACGAATGTTTGCGGCATGATCGAATTCGCGGAAGACCCTATGAAAATGGCAAGACATTTATCTCACCACATGGAGGATGACCTTTCCAAAACGAAGCGGGAGGGCGCAGAGCTGATTGCAGAGATAGAAAAGCTTGAGGACAACAAATCGGTTCCCAATGCGGAAGCACTTTTGGTTGCGAAAAAGGCAGAGCTGATGAAGCTGCATGAAATACATGAGAAGCTGAATGACCAGATTCAGCAGATTACGGCAATCAGAGCGGCAATTTATGAGGCGGCTCGGAAAAAATAAAAATAGGAAAACAAAAAAGCAGCTGTAGAAAAGGTGGATTACAGCTGCTTTTTCTATGCTTGTTTTTTGATTTTTAGAGCATGCCGCCGTCAAGCGTGATGATTTTGCCCGTCAGGAAGGATGCCTTTTGGTCGGCAAGAAAGACTGCCAATTCCGCCACTTCCTCCGGCTGCCCGAAGCGCATAAGAGGGATTTCATCTGCCAGTGCCTGCCGTTCCTCCTCGCTGAAGCAGGCATTCATTTCCGTATCAATGACACCGCAGGAGATGGCATTGACCCGAATATGGGATGGCCCAAGCTCCTTCGCCATCGCTTTGGTGAAGGCATTGATGCCGCCCTTAGAGGCGGAATACACAGCCTCGCAGGATGCGCCGACCTCGCCCCACATGGAGGAAATATTGAGAATGACACCATCCTTTTCGGATACCATGGCAGGGACGGCAAGATGGGTGCAGTTCAGCACCGAACCAAGGTTGACATCCAGCACATGGTTCCATTCGGCAGGGGTCATATCCGTAAACAGCCCGATATGGGAAATGCCTGCGTTATTGACCAGAACATCCACCATACCGAAGGTTTCTTCGATTTTTGCGAAAAGCAGCTTGCAGCCTTCATAATCAGAAACATCCGCCAGAACGGCAAGGACGGGAATAGCTTCACTTTCCAGAAGGGACTTCGTTCCCTCCAGCTGCGCCGCACTTTTGGAGGCATTCAGCACGACATTATAACCGGCGCGCCCGAAGGCAAGCGCAATCGCCCTGCCGATGCCGCGGGAGGAGCCTGTTACCAGAACGGTTTTCTTTTTCGATTCCATAAAAATTCACAGCCTTTTTTCGTATTTTTTCTTATTCTAAAGGAATTCTTAAGAATTGGCAAGAGTGTCTGCGTTGGCTTTTGTCGGAGAATGTGGTATACTTTTCGGGTAAGAGAATGGAATCGGAAAGGATGAAACGATAAATGAACCATGATTTTTTCTACCGCGAATGGAACTGGATTGAGCAGCTTTCTGCGGCGTTCCATGTATTTGCGGCAAATATTAAACCCATATTGAAGGTGCTTTTGATTGTATTCCTGCCTATCAGTATTCTGGAAAGCATCATCAACGGGCGTATGCTGAACGCATATACGGTGTTTCAGCAGATTGCACAGGCGGGCGTGAGCCTATCCAATGAAGCAGACTTTTTTCAGGCGGCCTATCAAGTGCTGTTCCACTCCGGTCTGACGCTTTTGGTCGGTCTGTTTTTGCAGCCTGTCGGGACGATTGCCATTGCAAAGATGGTAAAGCAGTTTGTGACAAAGCAGGAAATTTCCTTCGGCACTGCGTTGGGCGAAGCCTTTTCCCTGATGCCGACGATTGTGTTTTCGGGGATTATTTACGGTGTGCTGATTTTCCTGACCAGTTTGATTATTGTGCCCGGAATTTACCTGAGCGTGGCTTGGGTGTTTTATGTGTATGCCATTGGGCTGAGTGACAAAAAGGGCATGGAGCCTATGCGCTACAGCAAAGCTCTGGTGAAGGGCAAATGGTGGAGAACCTTTGGCTATCTGCTGCTGTTGGCTGTGATTGCGATGCTTTGGAATTCTGCATTCCAGCTGAGCTACAGCTTTTTCCCGAATGAAAGAATTGGGAATGCGGTGTATCAGTTTCTGTGTTATTTCTCTGCTGCGTTTGTAACGGTCGGGGAGGCACTGCTGTTTTTAAACAGAGAGGCAGTGACATACGGCATACCGGCAGAGCCTGCGGCGGAGGATGCGCCTGCGGAATCCGTTACAGGGACGGTAGAGGGAGAGCCCGAAGAAGAGAAAAAGAACTAGGAAAATAGTGGCTTTTTTGTTATACTCAAAGAGCAGCACAGAGAAACGAAGAATAGAGGTGCAAGTTATGTATAGTGGAAGTGGGAGCTTTCCCGCAGAAGAAATGAAATATTTGAAACTGCTGTCCAATCAGTATAAAAATATCAACAGCGCAGCAACGGAGATTATCAACCTGAAGGCGATTCTGAACCTGCCGAAGGGGACGGAGCATTTTGTTTCCGATATCCATGGTGAGGCGGATTCCTTCAGCCATGTACTCAGAAACGCATCCGGTGTTATCAAGAACCAGATTAGTGCAATCTTTGGGGAGAGCCTGCGCAGCAGTGAGAAAAAATCACTGGCAACGCTGATTTATTACCCGGAACAGAAGCTGGAAAAGATGACGGAAACAGAGGAGGAAATGGCAGAATGGTATAAAATTACCCTGCACAGACTGGTGAAAATCTGCAAGGTGGTATCCTCGAAATATACCCGTTCTAAGGTGAGAAAGGCACTGCCGAAGGAATTTGCCTATATCATCGAGGAGCTGCTGCACGAAAACAGCGCCAGCGTGGATAAGGATATGTATTATACGGAAATTATACATACCATTATTGACCTTGGGCAGGCAGACCGCTTTATCGTTGCGATGTGCAATCTGATTCAGCGGCTTGCGATTGACCAGCTGCATGTTATCGGGGATATTTATGACAGAGGCCCCCATGCGGCAAGAATTATGGATATTCTTTCTCATTATCATTCTGTGGATATCCAGTGGGGCAACCACGATATCGCATGGATGGGCGCGGCGGCAGGCTGTCAGGCCTTAATCTGCAATGTGCTGCGTATCCAGACCAGATATGCAAATTTGGATACGATAGAGGAGGATTACGGCATTAACCTTTTGCCCTTGGCAACCTTTGCGATGGATAAATACGCCGGCGACCCCTGTGAGCAGTTCAAGCCCAAGGGGGATGAGGTGCTGAGTGATAAGGACTTCAACATGATTGCCAAAATGCACAAGGCAATTTCCATCATGCAGTGGAAGATGGAGGGGCAGATTATCAAACGCCGCCCCGAATTCCGCATGGAAAACAGATTGCTGCTGGATAAGATTGATTTTGAAAAAGGAACCGTGCTTGTGGATGGCGTGGAATATCCCATGAATGATATGAATTTCCCGACGATTGACCCGAAAGACCCCTATAAGCTGACGGAAGAAGAGCAGGAGGTTATGGATAAGGTGAAATCCTCCTTTGTGAACAGCGAAAAGCTGCAGCAGCATGTGCGCGTGCTGTATCATAAGGGGAGCATGTATACCATTTTCAACTCTAACCTGCTGTTCCATGGCGGCATTCCCATGAATGCAGACGGGACACTCAAGGAAGTGACCTTCCGTGGGAAAAAATACATCGGCATGGAATATCTGGACGCAGTAGAGAGAACTATGCGCGAGGGTTATTTCAATAAGGCGCACACAGAGGCAAAAAGAGAATGTATGGACTACATCTGGTATATGTGGTGCGGCGAGGATTCTCCCCTGTTCGGCAAGAAGAAAATGACAACCTTCGAGCGATATTTTATTGATGATAAGACAACGCATAAGGAAGAAAAGAATCCTTATTATACCCTTAGAAATGAGGAATCTGTCTGTGAGCATGTTCTGGAGGCCTTCGGCTTAGACCCGAAAAGCTCTCATATCGTGAATGGACACGTTCCCGTTAAGGTGGTAAAGGGAGAGAGCCCCATCAAGGCAAATGGCAGATTGTTCGTAATCGACGGTGGGTTTTCCAAGGCATATCAGAAGGAAACGGGGATTGCAGGCTATACACTGATTTACAATTCCCATGGCATGGTTCTGGTATCTCATGAGCCTTTTGTTTCCACGGACAGAGCCATTGCGGAGGAAAAGGATATCCTTTCCTCTACGGTTGCGCTCCAGTATACACAGGACAGAATCCGTGTGAAGGATACGGATATCGGGAAAAAGCTGCAGGAAAGTATTGCAGAGCTGGAAAAGCTGCTTTACGCATATCAGAACGGTATCATTAAGGAGCAGCAATAAAAGCTGAAATTGAGCAGGAAAAAGCCCTTACGAGAGAAAAACCTCGTAAGGGCTGCTTTTTTCGCTTATTTTTTATTTTTCTTTGGGGAAACAGGGACTTTTCGGGCGGCAGATCTGCCTGCCAGATACCCGCTTGCCCATGCCCATTGCAGGTTATAGCCACCGCAGTCCCCATCTATATCGAGCACCTCGCCTGCGGCAAAAAGACCGGGCATCAGGAGGCTTTCCATGGTATGAGGATTGAATTCCTCTGTGCGGATACCGCCTGCCGTTACCTGCGCGGCATCAAAGCCCATCGTGCCGACAACGGAAAGGGAAAAATCCTGTATGGCATGCGCGATTCTCTTGATATCAGAGGGCTTGAGGGAGGAAATGGGTTCGGTGAAGCCAAAGCCTGCGTAGCGCAGAAGGGTGCGCCCCAAGCGGTTATGCAGAATGCCTGTCAGGAAATTTTCCATAGCCTGATGGGGCATTGCTTTTTTGCGGCTTTGCAGGAGGGAAACCACCTCATCATGGCTGAGATGACGCAGGAGATTCAAATGCACCGTCAGCGGTGCTTTTCCTGTGGAAATGATACGGGAGATTTCAAAAACAGTCGGGCCGCTGATGCCGAAGTCCGTAAACTGGATTTCGCCTGCATTTTCTGCAAGGATTTTGCCGTTTCGCTCCACGAGGACAGAGCCATCTGCACGCACGCCCTTGAGTGCCTTCACGAAGGTGGTATCGGTTTTTACCTGCACCAGCGCAGGGAACAGCTTGGTAATGGTATGCCCCTGACTTTTCAGAAGGTCATAGCCGCTTTGCGTGCCACCAAGCTTGCCGCCTGCCATGCCGCCACAGCAGATGATAACGGCATCGGCGTGGAGGGTCTCCTCCCTGGAAAGCACTTGAAAGCCACCCTTTTTGCCGCGCTTCAGCGCAGTAACCTCGAAGGAGGTGCGTATCTCTACGCCCATTTCCTCCAGAGCAAGCCGCAGCACATCTACCACACTGCCTGCTTGATCGGAAAGGGGATAAACCTTGCCGCTTGGCTCTACGGTGGTAATCAGTCCGAGAGATTGGAAAAATGCAAGCGTTTTTTGGGTATCAAAGGCCTGCAGGGCAGTCTGTGCGAATACCGCGTTCTGCCCATGGTAATTTTTCATTGTCAGCTTTGTGTTGGAGAGATTGCAGCGGCCGTTGCCTGTTGCGAGAAGCTTGCGCCCAACGCGCGCCTGTCGTTCCAGAATACAAACCTCTGCACCCTCTTTTCTTGCGGAAAGTGCCGCCATCATGCCGGAGGCACCACCGCCGATAATAAGAACCTTCATTGTGTCACCTTTCTATTTTATGGGAATTGATTTCGATTGATATATCTGTTTATTATAAGCGGTTTTCAGGCGGAATGCAAATGAAGCGACGAATTTGAAACGTTGTAGCAGGGCATAGATTGTGGTATACTTATATGATAAGTTGGTCATAGAATAGAGCTATGATAGGAATTTAATATAAATGGAGTTAAAAAGATGAACGAAAAAGCATTGCATACGTTAGAATATGACAAAATTATAGAAAAGCTGGTGGGTTATGCGGTTTCCCCGATGGCAAAGGAACGTGCCGCGGCACTGCGCCCTTCTGCTGCCATGAGTGATATTATCATTTGGCAGGAGGAAACAACGGAGGCGACCACCATGGTACTGAAAAAGGGGACACCTTCCTTCGGCGGCTTTCGGGAAATCCGTCCGCAGCTAAAGCGGGCCTCTATGGCAGGGATTCTTTCCATCGCGGAGCTGATGTCGGTGGGGGAATTTGCGTATGTCTGCCGCAAGGTGAAAAATTATGCCAGAAAAGAAAACAAGGATGAGGTCTATGCCCGTCTGGATGAATATTTTGATTTGATTACCCCTCTGGATAAGCTGGAAAATGAAATCAGCCGCTGTATTCTTTCGGAAACGGAGGTTGCGGATGATGCCAGCGCAGGACTGCGGAGTGTCCGTCGGGAGATTAAGGCATCAAATGAAAGAGTGAAGGATCATCTGAATGGGGTTATCAATTCCTCGGCATACCGTAATATGCTGCAGGATTTTGTGATTACCATTCGTAATGACAGATACTGTGTCCCCGTTAAGGCGGAATACAGAAGCTCCTTCCCTGGCATGATTCACGATCAATCCAACACAGGCTCTACGCTGTTTATGGAGCCCTTGAGTGTGATTCAGCTGAACAACAAAATCAAGGAGCTGCAGGCGAAGGAAAAGGAAGAAATCGAAAAGATTCTGATTGCCCTTTCGGATATGGTGACGGCAAATGCGTTTGCGATTGAGGGGAATCTGGAGCTGCTGACACAGCTTGACTTTATTTTTGCAAAGGCAAATCTTTCCCTTGCCATGGATGGGACACAGCCCCTGTTTAATACAAAAGGCTATATCAATATCCACAAGGGCAGACATCCTCTGCTTGACCCGAAAAAGGTTGTGCCGACAGATATTTATTTGGGGAAGGAATTTACCACGCTGATGATTACCGGCCCGAACACCGGCGGGAAAACGGTTGCCCTGAAAACCCTGGGGCTGTTTACGCTGATGGGGCAGGCAGGACTGCATATTCCTGCATTTGATAATTCGCAGCTGGCGGTGTTTGATAATGTGTTCGCGAGCATCGGGGATGAACAGAGCATTGAGCAAAGCCTGAGTACCTTTTCGGCACACATGACGAATATCGTGAAAATTATGGATGAGGTGACGGATGACTCTCTGGTGCTGTTCGATGAGCTTGGCGCAGGGACAGACCCGACGGAGGGCGCAGCCTTGGCGGTTGCCATTATCCAAGCCTTGCTGGACAGAAAAATCCGTACCGCAGTGACCACGCATTACAGCGAATTGAAGGTATTTGCGCTGACGACAGAGGGTGTGGAAAATGCCTGCTGCGAATTTGATGTGGAAACGCTCCGTCCGACCTATCGCCTGCTGATTGGGATTCCCGGAAAAAGTAATGCGTTTGCGATTTCCAAGCGACTGGGCTTGCAGGAATATATTCTTTCGGCGGCGAAGGAATTTATCAGTCGGGATGAGGCAAGATTTGAGGATGTGATTACCGATCTGGAAATCAGCAAGAAATCCGTCAAATTTGAACAGGAGCGCGCAGAGGAATACCGCAGAGAGGCGGAGGAGCTGAAAAAAGAGGTTGAGCGGCAGAAGGAAAAGACGAGAGAGCAGAAGGAAAAAATTCTTGCCAAGGCGAGAGAGGACGCAAAGCAGCTTTATGTGCAGGCGAAGGAGGAAGCCGACCGTATCATCAAGGAGATGAATAAGCAGGCGAAGGAGGCAAACAATCGCACGAAGGCGCTGGAGCAGAGACAAAAGCTGAATGAAAAGCTTTCCTCCATGCAGCAGGATTTCCTGAAATCGAAAAAGGTAAAGCCGAACCATAAGGCACCCGAAAATCTGAAGCCGGGCGACAGAGTGTATGTGATTTCCTTTGACCAGAACGGCGAGGTGCTGACTGCGCCCGATAAGAATAAAGAGGTTATGGTGCAGATGGGGATTATGAAAATGAAGGTGCCGATGGCGGAGCTGATGCTTGACGATACCCCCAGACCGAAGGAAAAACAGAAAAGACAGCAGCCGACAAAGGCAAAATTCTCCAAGAGCCAGTTTATTTCGGCGGAGATTGACTGCCGTGGACAGCTTGTGGATGAGGCGATTGCCAATATTGATAAATATATTGATGATGCGTATTTATCCGGACTGAAGCAGGTTGTGATTATCCATGGGAAGGGCACAGGCGCACTGCGCGCAGGGGTGCAGAATTATCTGAAAATGAATTCTCATGTAAAAAGCTACAGACCCGGTACCTTCGGCGAAGGCGAAGCCGGTGTTACGGTGGTGGAATTAAAATAAAAGGCGGATTTCTGAACAGAGGTGAAGAAGATGGAAAAACAGAAGATTTTGGTTGTGGATGACGATAAGCATATTGCGGAGCTGATTTCTCTTTATATGATGAAGGAGGGCTATGAAACGCAGGAGATTTATGATGGAAAGGAAGCTGCCGCGGCAGTGGAAGACTTTCAGCCTGATTTAATCCTGCTGGATCTGATGCTCCCCGGAATGGACGGCTATCAGGTTTGCACAGAGGTGCGTAAGACAAGCCGTGTACCGATTATCATGCTGACGGCGAAGGGCGAAACCTTTGATAAGGTGCTTGGCTTGGAATTGGGTGCGGATGATTATATCGTAAAGCCCTTTGAGCCAAAGGAACTTGTGGCACGAGTGAAGGCGGTGCTGCGCAGATACGAGCCAAAGCAGGAGGAGGACAAAAATATTTTGAAATTCGGGGAATTGGAAATCAATTTGTCGAACTATTCTGTGCTGTATCATGGGAAAAGTCTGGATTTTCCCCCGAAGGAATTTGAACTGCTCAGCTTTCTGGCGCAGCATCCCAATCGGGTATTCACCAGAGAGCAGCTGCTTGACCGCATCTGGGGCTATGAATATGTGGGGGACACCAGAACGGTGGATGTCCATGTAAAGCGCATCCGTGAAAAGCTGAACAGCGAGGATGAATGGGGCATTCGGACAGTCTGGAGTGTCGGCTATAAATTCGGACAAAAATAAAAAGGGGGAATACCCCTTTTTATACGTCGGATTCTTTTTCAGCTGTTTCGGCAGGCGCTTCGGCAGGAACAGGTGCGCCGTCAACGGTCATATCCTCTGCGGAAACCGCTTCCGCAGGCGTATCCTCTGCGGACTGCTGCGTTGCCTCATATTCTGCTTTTTTCTTCAGCAGCTCCTGTCGTCTTGCATCCTTACGCATGTTTGACCAGCGCAGCATAAAGCAAAGAACCAGCAGGAAAAGGATGAGATAATGAAAGCTATTCATGTGCCGCCAATCCACACGAACAAGTACGAGAACAGCCAGAGCGATGAGAAGCATATCTCTGGGTGCCATTTGCTTTCTTCTGGGCGGTGTAGGCTGAGGGCTGTTTTGTGTATTATTTTCCATAGGGTAATAATCAGGCAAAAAATGCCGTTCTCCTTTCTAAAATTTCTTGTTTTTTGAGCAAAACAGGTACATAAGAACAGTATATCATTATTTTAATGATTTGTAATGCTTTTTTTCTTTTTTGGAGGAATGAAGATGAAAAACGATTCCATTGTGCGCAAGCAGATGATGCTGTATATGGCAACCATTGCGATATTTGTTGCGGTGGTTTGCGGCGCGTTGACAATACTTTATACCAAACATTATATGGCAGAGAAACGGGAGGAATTGATTCAGCAGGGAGAAAAAATCGCACAGGCCTACAAGAAGGGATACCGGACAGGCAATCTGAGCGAGCTAAGCTATGAACTGCAGATTCTGGAAAGCTACATGGGCTCAGGGGTTTTGGTTATCAATGAGAACGGTGAGGTTGCGCTTGCATCTCCGGGGTTTAATGATGAATTTCTGGGGGATAACAGAATCAGCCAGACATTGATTGAGCGTGTGCAGAATGGAGAAATCGTTTCGGTACAGACAAAAAGCGGACAGGTTTCCGATACGCCCATGCTGGTGGTCGGATATCCGTTTTCGGAGGGACATCTGGCAGGAATTCTGATGTGCCGTTCCCTGCCGGAGATTGAGGAATCCTTGAAGGAAATGTACCAGATTAGCGTAATCAGCCTGTTTTTCGTTTCGCTTCTGGGGCTGATTGTCAGCTATGTGACGGCGAAATATGTTGCGTTGCCGCTGATGCGGATGAACCGTGCGGCAAAGGTTATTGCAAATGGGAATTTTGAGGAGCGCGTGGATGTGACAAGCTCGGATGAATTGGGTGAGCTGGCGCAAAGCTTTAATCACATGGCGGAAAGCCTGCAAACGCATGAGAAGGTGCAAAAGGATTTTATTGCAAATATTTCGCATGACCTGCGTTCGCCATTGACCAGTATGCAGGGCTTTCTGACGGCAATGCTTGACGGAACGATTCCGCCTGAAAAACGGGAGCATTATCTGAAAATCGTTCTGGAGGAAACGGAACGGCTTTCTCGTATGACACAGAGTATTGTGGAGCTGAGCCGCGCACAGAGCAGTGCGATTTTGCTGGATGAATCGGATTTTGAATTGAATGAGCTGATTCGTTGGAATATTGAAATGCTGGAACCGCAGTTAGAAGAAAAGAACGTACAGATTCATGGCATTTATGAAGCGGAACAGACCATGGTGCATGGGGACAGAGACAAAATTTCCCGTGTGCTACAGAACCTGTTGGGCAATGCAGCAAAATTTTCACCGCAAAATGGTATTATCGAGGTGGAAACGACACTGGATAAGAAAAAGGTTCTGGTTTCTGTAAAGGATCAGGGACCGGGCATCAGTGAGGAAGACCAGAAATATGTCTTTGACCGTTTCTTTAAAACGGATACGACTCGAAATATGGACAAGACGGGCAGCGGAATCGGTCTGGCGATTGTGAGAGAATTTTTGCAGGCACATGGCGAAACGATTACGGTAAAAAGTGAGAAGGGAAAGGGTGCAGCCTTTGTTTTCTCGCTGAAATTGGCAAAAAAAGAAAATTAAAAGGAATTGAGGCAACGAAACAGGAACTGCCCCTCACCTGTCAGACAGTATGCGATACGATTTAGCAGGTGGGGGGGGCAGCTCAGAAGAATATGTGATTTTTATTGTTTATTTGCTGGTTTTCATTTTTTTCAGCATGGTTTCCGTTGTTTCCATGTAATAGGAAGCATCCTGTATCCCCTTGATTTTTAAATCGGCGGGTTTGCCCTTGCTGTCTACAAAGACGGTGGTCGGCAGACCCTCCAGATTATCCGTAATCCAAGTGGCAAGGTTTTGGTCCGGCATGATGCCTTTGAAGGTAACGCCGGCTTTTTTATACGCATCGGTTGCGATTTTTTCTGCCTTCTGCCCGGGAGTGTCAATGACAACCTGCACGAAGTTTACGTTTGGATGCTTTTTCTGCAAATCCTTGTAGAAGCTTTGCAGGGTATCCAGTTCATTGATGTTGTCCTCCTCGCAGTAGCTTGCCCAGAAGTTTACCACCGTCATATCGTAATCATAGAAAACAGCGGAGGTGACAGGGTCACCATCAAGGGTATTGGAAATGAAGTTGAGATATTTGCTGTTTTCCTCTGCTTCATCCAGCACCGCTTCCTCATCCGGCAGGGAAATTTCAATACTTTCGCGCAATTCCGGCAGATAGCTTTCCAATTCGCGGAAGGTTGCCTGTGCTTCTGTGGAGAAGTGGTCGATGCCGTCGGCATAATCGGTCAGGAAGAAGAATTGGAAATCACCCTTTACGCCGATTTTTTCCACACTCTTGAAAAAGTCCATTTCCTCTTTTACTTCATCTGTTTCCAGATTTTCTGTTCGCACAACGAGCATTTCCACGATAGGGGTCATCAGTTCTTCCACAGCAATGGTGGATTCGGCATCATTCAGCGGCTCCATATTTTCATCAGGCGCATAGTTATACTGAATTTTTGCATAGATATCGCCGTTCACCTTGACATAGGACGCGGGGATGAGGTTTGTATTTTCCATTTCTACCCATGCATCGGGGATAGTGTAGGAAAGGCCGCATTTCGGCAGGTTAAATTCTGTCTGAATTTCTTGTTGGGTATCGTCGGCAGTATCGGTTTTGCCGCAGGCGGCGGAGCCAAAGAGCAAAAGGGCTGCCAAAAGCAGAGCTAGCTTCTTTTTCATATTTTAAATACCTCCTAGATTCTTTTTTATGGTTCGGATAATATTATAGCGAAAAAGCTTTTTCTCTGCAACCGCAGAGAGGAAAGATTCCGAAGATTCACCTGTGATTTTTATATTTTAATGACATTTTAATCTATTTTGAAACTGCCTTTAAGAGAAAAAAAGCATACTAAAAGGAATAAAAACAAGACAAACAAAAAAAGAATTGTTATACTGATAAAAATATGATTGAAGGAAGTGGGAAAATGGAACGAAAAAAAATCCTTCTGATTGAAGATGAGGTAAAGCTGGCTCGTTTTGTGGAGCTGGAATTGAAATATGAGGGCTACGATGTAACGACCTGCCATGACGGCAGAGTGGGGATGGAGATGATCACGAATCAGGAATTCGACATGATTTTGCTTGACCTGATGCTGCCGGGGCTGACCGGTATTGAAATCTGCCGCCGGGTACGGAAGTTTTCGCAGGTACCAATCATTATGCTGACGGCAAAGGATGAGGTAATGGATAAGGTTGCCGGACTGGACAGCGGTGCGGACGACTACCTGACAAAGCCCTTCGCGATTGAGGAGCTGCTTGCAAGAATGCGTGTGGCATTCAAGCACAGCGAGGGAAGTAATATTGCGAAAAAGACGATTTTGCAGGTACAGAATTTGGAGATTGATACGGAAAAGCGAATGGTAACGGTCGATGGCAAGGTGGTTGATTTAACAAAGAAGGAATATGAGCTTCTGACCTATCTGGTACAGAATAAGAATATCGTTTTAACGAGAGAACAGATTTTGAATGAGGTCTGGGGCTATAGCTACATTGGCGAAACAAATGTGGTGGATGTGTATATCCGCTATCTGCGTGCGAAGATTGATGAAGCCTTTGGGAAAAAATACATTCTGACCATTCGAGGGGTAGGATATTATGTCAAGGAAGAATAAGGAGTGGCTGAAGGGAATTCAGCACATGGCGATTGCCAAGCGAATCACGCTGCTTTACGGGGGGATTTTTTCGCTGTCCCTGCTGTTTATCAGTGGCTTTATGATGCTGAATATCTCCGGCTTGCAGCAGAGCGAAATGCGTAGAGAATTGCAGGAGACCATGACGCAGGTGCAGGAATTTTTGCAGACAAATACGGAGCTGAGTGATGAAAGCCTGAGAGAGCTGCTGGGGGATAAATATGTTGAGGTCAGCATTTACAGCAGCGAAGCAAATGAAACCTACAACAATTTTGTGGGAGAGATGCCGCCGTTTCTGTTTCGTCCCGAAGGGGAGCCTCCGAGCAGGCAAAAGCCGCAGAACGGCGCGGACAAGCCGCCTGTGATTGGAGAGAATGAGCTATACAGAGAGGGATACCAGATTAACGGGCGGAGAGAAAACAAAAGCGGCAATGTGGAATATATTCTGGAAAACAGCACAGACCAGCAGTTTATGCTGCTAACGAACCATTTTGAAACGGATACAGATGCGTATCGAATTCAGGTGTTCAAAATGATGGGGAATAACGCCTATATGATGCGGAATTTTCTTGTAAAAATGCTGATTGTGGATATTCTTGGGATTTGCTGTGCATTTCTGATTGGGAAATACATCAGTGACTGTATTCTGCGCCCCGTTGAAGCGATTCGCTCGGCGGCAGAGCGGATTTCCATCGAGGACTTGAGTCAGCGGATTTCCACGGAAGGTCCTGAGGATGAGATGAAGGAGCTGACGATTACGTTTAACTCCATGATTGACCGATTAGATGGGGCGTTTCAGCGGCAGAGTCAGTTTATTTCCGATGCGTCCCATGAGCTGCGGACACCCATTGCTGTCATTCAGGGTTATGCGAATCTGATTAACCGCTGGGGCAAGAGCGATCCTGAGGTTTTGCAGGAATCCATCGATTCTATCCTGACAGAAACCGACCACATGAGTGCGCTTATCCGTCAGCTGCTTTTTCTGGCGAAGGGTGACCAAAATAAGCTGCATGTGCAGAAAACAAGAGTTTCTTTGAACGAGATTGCGGCAGAGCTGGTGCGTGAAATGGATTTGCTGCAGGAGGGCAGAAGCATCACCTTTACAGCGGAGGATGAGGTGGAAATTTTTGCGGAATATGATTTAATCAAGCAGCTGCTGTGGATTCATGGCGAGAATGCCTTGAAATATTCCCCGAACGGCAGTGAGATTGCGGTGCGGGTCTGGAAGGATGCAAGCTTCGGCTATGTTTCCGTGGAAGACCACGGCGCAGGCATTGCGGAGGAGGACCTGCGTAAGATTTTCGACCGTTTTTATCGTGCGGATAAATCCAGAAATAAGGAGGTTTCCGGTACAGGCTTAGGGCTTGCTATTGCGCGCTGGATCATCGATTGCCATGATGGAGAGGTTCTGGTGGAAAGCAAGGTAGGGGAAGGAACGATTTTCACCGATAAATTCCGGCTGTTTTCCGCAGAAAAGAAAGCAAAATCAAAATAATAAAGAAGCAAAACAAAAGGAAAGAAGGCAAAAAGAGGTGTCTCGAAACAGAAGGACGCTTCTTTTTTGCATGAAATTCATAAAAAAAGCTTAATTTTTCTTTGTTCTATTGTTTGGAAGGGAAGTCTTTGCTATAATATTCATAGGTTAAATCTGTAAGATAACCAAAAAAAGGTTGAAAAAGGAGGCGTTTACTTATGAAAAAGAAGCTGGCGGCACTGCTTTGCGGTGTTATGTGTGCGGGAGCATTTTCGGGCTGTTCGACGGATGAGCTGGGCTATCTGAAGATGGCAGCAAATGCAATGGATACCATGAAGACCTGTGAGGTAAAGGGAACGATGCAGGCGGATATCAACTTTGATGCATTGGAGACGTTTATGACAGATGTTGCAAAAGCAACAGGTGCGGATATGGTTGCGACAGTTGGGGAATTCCCTGACGGCAGAAAGACCATGCAGATGGATTACGACATGAATCTGGATATGGATACAATGAAATACGATATGTCCTTTGATGTGAATTACGAAGGCAAAAAGTACGATTTGGGTACGGTGTATTACAGTCTGGCGGATGGCATTGTTGTGACAACAGATACCCTTCTGGGTGCATATCAGCTTGCGGGGGCTGTGGAAGAAAAGAATGACAGCTATCTTTTCACAGAGGCCTTTGCAAGAGATTTCAAGGCAGCACTGGGACAGCAGAAATATATTACACTTATCTCTGCCGAGGATATGACAGGGGTTGACATGGAAGGGGTAAGCATGAGCGGCTTGCAGGATGCCGTATTTACCTTCTATGAGGATGTATTCAAGGGCTTTGAAACAGGCATGGTAAAGAAAATCAGCGGCGGCTATGCGATTCAGGCAGACGGACAGCAGGTGGCACAGCTGATGATCAATATGCTTGATTTTATCGGCAAGAACCCTGAGCAGGTGCTGAATGCAACCGAAGCCTACATGATGACTGTAATGGACAGCATGAATGCAAGTGCAGAGGATAAGTCACAGATAAAGGAAGGCTTTGCAGAGCTGAAGGCATCGGAGCAGGACTTCGTAGACGGCGCGAGCGACCTGAGTGCAATGTTAAAGGAAATTGTGAAAGAACCCAGCATTTCCATGGTTCTGAACAGCTTCAAATATAATGCGGAGGTAAAACAGCTGGCAGAAGGCTTCCGTTCTACAGAGGTGTATGATGTAACCCATAACGGCAAAAGAGTTGCGAAGATTACTACAGATTCTACCATGATGAGCTCCAACGAAATCGTAACGATTCCGAAGGGCGGCATGACATTGGAGGAGCTGCAGAATCAGATGGCGCGTCTGGAAAATAAATATAACCCTGTTGTCGGCGTAACCGTGACATGGGGCTGGGGCGGCGATAACGAAGCAAGCCTGGAGGCAAACAGAAAAGAAGGCAGTGCGGTATTCGGTGGCAATTATGATTATACCGATCTGGTTGTGAAAAATGGCAGAGCATACCTGCCCTTGCGTGATATCTGCGATATGCTGGGCGAGGATGTCGGCTGGGAAAAGACCACAAAGACCTCTTATGTGATGCAGAACGGCAAACGCGTGAATATGAATGTGCTTTTGCAGGACGGCAAATCATTCGTTGGCGTAAGAGCCTTTGAACAGCTTGGCTATACCGTAACCTACACTCCTCTGGAGGACGAAAATATGGTTGAAATTATGAAATAAGCCGAAACAAAATAAATGGAGGACGATGAAAATCGTCCTCTTTTTGCGTTATCGGTGTGTTCTTTTTTTCAGATTTTCCCAGAAGGCATAGGGAATGGCGAGGTTATTTTTCCCACTGCCAAGATAGATATCGGGTTTATTTTTTCCGTGAAAATCACTGCCGCCGGAGGGAAGCAGACCCAGTCGCTTGGCAAGTGCGGTGATCTCCTTTGTCTGTTCGGGGGTATAGGTGGAATATTGGCACTCGATGCCGTCCAGACCATAGGGAATCAGCTCCCTGCAAAGAATTTCCAGCTGCGCTACATTCAGCTCATAAAGCGTAGGATGCGCCAGAACCGCCGCGCCGCCTGCCGCCTTGATGGTTTCGATGCAAAGGGCAGGAGAGAGAAATTCCCGCTCCACATAGCCCGGCAGACCGGGGGAGATATAACGGGTAAAAGCGTCCGCCTTCTTTTTGATATAGCCCTTTTCGAGCAGAATATTCGCAAAATGCGCCCGTGTGATGATTTCACCGCCTGCGTTTGCCGCCACCTCGTCCAAAGTCAGATGCAGACCGATGGAGGAAAGCCTTTCGCACATCCTGCGGTTGCGGATATCGCGGCTGCTTCGGATGGTTTCCATGCGGCCCTTGAGAACGGGATGCGCCGGGTCAAAGCCTAAGCCGACAATATGGATTTCGGGACGGTGGAAATGCTCCCAGAGTGCGGCAAATTCAATGCCTGCGATGGCTTCGATGCCGAGGGCGTTTCCTGCGGCTTGAAATTCCGCCAGACCGTCAATGGTATCATGGTCGGTCAAGGCGATGGCGGAAAGCCCGATTTTCTGCGCTAGCGCTGCAACCTCTTTGGGGGCATAGGTGCCATCCGATGCGGTGGAATGGCAGTGTAAATCTATAATAGAGGAATCGTGCATAGCAATGCCTCCTTTCTATTTTATCGGTATATCTATCAGTATAGCATACTTTTTCCAAAAGACCCATAAAATAAAACCAGAGAGGTCTGTTTGGATAGGATGTGATTTTTTGGGGAAGGAAAAAGGAAAGAAGGAAAAAAGAGAAAAAAAGGAGAACCATAGCCGCCGAACCCGCGAAAGGCAGACGGGCGGCACGGCGCTTTGCCTTCTGCGCGGCATGGGCATTGCCTTTGCCATCACCTGTATTATATTTATCGGCTTTGGGATGATACTGACCTATACCGCTGCTTCGGAGGAAAGTCTGCCTTTGGTTTCTCTCATCTGTACGGCACTTTCTGCGGCGGCGGCAGGCTATGACTGGGCGGCGTGCAAAAGGAAACGGGGGCTGCTATGGGGGGCTTTGGCAGGGCTTGTTTACACTGCTCTGCTTTACGTTATTACAAGCCTTGCGGCGGATTCCTTCGTTTTGCATGCTTCGGGGCTGATGACGCTTGCAGTGGCACTTGCGGCAGGAGTCATCGGCGGAATTCTGGGGGTAAACCGCGGGTAGTGCAACAGAATTAGAAAATAAACTTGCAAATCCATCATTTTATGCTAAAATAAATTTTGTGATAAACGGAATAAAGGGGCATGGATCCTTCCGCTGACAGAGAACAAGGAAAGATTCATCCCTTTTTTGCGTAAGAAAACAGCATGAAAGGATGGAGAAAAAAGATGAAGATGAAAGGCAGAATGATGCTTTTGCTGACACTCATTGTGGCGGTTGCGCTGAGTGCAATCTCCTATAAGGGGATTGGTTCCAAAAAGGCATTGAGTGTTCATCGCATTGAGCAGGGTCTTGATTTGAGTGGCGGTGTAGATATCGTTTACGAAGCAGACCAGAAATCTGTAACAGACGATGAAATGAAGGCAGCAATTTCCCTTTTGCAGGGCAGATTGGACTGGAAGGGCTGGACAGAGGCTGAGGTTGCCCGTGAGGGAGACAAGCGTATCCGCGTGCAGATTCCCGGTGTGGAGGATGCGGAGGAAGCCATTCAGGAAATCGGACAGACCGCGCAGCTTTCCTTTGCAGATGAGGACGGCAATGTGCTGCTGACAGGTGATATGGTAAAGGATGCAACCAAGCAGGTTGGTTCCACAAGCAAAAACGGTGCTTCTCAGCCCTATGTTGCACTGGAGTTCAACAAAGAGGGGACGGAGAGATTTGCTGAGGCAACCTCGAACAATATTGGTAAGCAGATTTATATTATTATGGATAATGAGGTAATCAGTGCGCCGACTGTTCAGACAGCAATCACAAACGGACAGGCAATGATTACGGGCAGCTTTACCGCGGAGGGGGCAGAACAGCTTGCGTCCCTCATTCGTGCAGGCTCTCTGCCGTTTAACCTGAATGTAATTCAGATGAAGAACGTAGGTGCGCGCCTTGGTGCGGATGCGCTTTCCACAGGAATTAAGGCAGGTATTATCGGTATCGCTTTGGTACTGATTTATATGCTGTTTGCCTATAAGCTGCTGGGCTTTGCGGCAGACTGGGCACTGGTAATTTATATTGGCTTGGAACTGGTGGCGCTGAGTCTGTTCCATGTGACGCTGACATTGCCCGGTATCGCAGGTATCGTGCTTTCGGTAGGTATGGCGGTAGATGCGAATATCGTTATTTTTGAACGTGTGAAGGAAGAACTGGTTCTGGGTAAGAGCCTGCGCAATGCGCTGAAGGCAGGCTTCAAGAGAGCAACTCCTGCCATTCTGGATGGTAACGTAACCACGCTGATTGCGGCGGCGGTTCTGTTCTTCTTAGGCAGTGGTACAGTGAAGGGCTTTGCAACTACACTGATGATCGGTATTGTGATTTCCATGTTCACTGCGCTTTTTATTACCCGTGTGATTGTGAACGGTCTGATGTATGCCGGTGTGCAGAATCCCAAATATTACGGCTTGAGAATGAAATAAGGAGGTGGGGAAAATGCAGATTATTCAAAACAGAAAAAAATTCTTTATCCTTTCCCTGCTGGTCATTATTATTGGTTTTGGCTTTATGATTGCCAATGCACAGGCAGGTAAGGGCGCACTCAACTGGGACGTTGAATTTACAGGCGGTACCTCCATGGAACTGAATATGAACGGTAAATATGATAATGACAAGCTGATTTCCATTATCAAGGACGTAACCGATCAATCCAGTCCGCAGATTCAGGAGGTTCTGGGGACAAATAACGTAGAAATCAAATTGCAGTCCATCGACAGCCCTACGCGTACGGCTCTGGTGGAAGCAATCCAGAAGGAATATTCCAAAGCGACACTGACGGAAGCGAATGATATCAGCGGTACGGTCAGCGGTGAAATGCAGCGTGCAGCCATCAAGGCAACGCTGATTGCGGCAGTAGCAATGCTGATTTATATTTCTATTCGGTTTAAGGATGTGCGCGCAGGCGGCAGTGCCATTCTGGCGCTGATTCATGACGTGCTGGTGGTTCTGGCGGCGTATGCGATTTTCCGTATTCCCGTAAATAATGCTTTTATTGCGGTACTCTTGACGATTCTGGGGTATTCCGTAAACTCGACCATTGTTATTTTCGACCGTATTCGTGAAAATAAAGGGGCATTCAAGAGAAACCAGACAGCAGAACGCATCAATAAGAGCATCAGCCAGACATTGGCGCGTTCCATCAATACATCCCTGACAACATTGTTTACCATTGGTGCCATTTATTTCCTTGGTGTGCCTTCCATTCAGGAATTCGCACTGCCTATGATGGTTGGTATCATTGCCGGTGCATATTCTTCCATTTGTATTTCCGGCTCCATCTGGTACACATTGCTGCCAAAGGCGGAAAAAGACGTATAACGATTAGTCGAAATCAGGATTTTGACTTGCGAGAGGAAAAGAAAGCGTTGTTCTTTGGTTTATCCGAAACAACGCTTTTTTCTTTTGCCCTGCTATGGTATGATGGAGGGGTATGAAAGGAGTGGCGGCATGAAACGCTGGCTTTTAAAACGAACGAAAATAGATACGGCGGCAATGGCACGGGATTTGGGCATCCGTCGGGCAACAGCGGCAGTGCTTGCCAATCGGGAGCTATCTTCCAGACAGGCGGCAAGGAGCTTTCTCTACGGTGGTACGGCGGCATTAGGAAATCCGCTGGAAATGAAGGATTTTTCGCAGGCAGTCTCTCTGCTTGCAGAAGCGATTCGCGCAGGAAAGAGAATTGCCGTGTATGGAGATTATGATGTGGACGGGGTGATGAGCACCTCTATTTTATATCAGACGATTCTGCGATGTGGCGGCAATGCTGTTTTTTATCTGCCGCATCGGCAGAAGGAGGGCTACGGGCTGAACCTGAAGGCGGTGGAGCAGCTTGCGGCAGAAGGCATAGAAGTGCTTTTTACCTGTGATAACGGCATTGCGGCGTTGCAGGAAATTGCGCTTGCGAAGGAAAAGGGCATGACGGTTGTAGTGCTTGACCACCATGAGCCCGGTTTTCGGGGCGAGGGAGAGGAGCGCATGGATATTCTGCCTGCGGCGGATGCCATCATTGACCCGAAGCAGCGAGCCTGCCCCTATCCCTTTAAGCAGATGTGCGCCGGAGGACTTTCCTATTACTTTGCACATCACCTTTTGCAGATATTTGAAATTACGGATGAGGGGCTGGAACGACAGCTTTTGACCTTTGCAGGCATTGCGACCGTCTGCGATATTGTGGATTTACTGGGGGAAAACCGTGCGCTTGTGCAGATGGGACTTGCGGAAATCCGTAAAACGGAAAATATTGGGCTGCGCGTGCTGATTGAGGAGGCAGGGCTTGCGGATAAGGCCATTTCGGAATATCATATCGGCTTTATCATTGGGCCTTGCATCAATGCGACAGGACGGCTAGAAAGTGGCAGGCTTGCGGTGGAGCTTTTCTGCACGCAGGATGAGAAGGAAGCGAGAGAGAAGGCAAGGCATCTGGTGATGCTCAATGCGGAACGCAAGCATCTGACAGAGGAAGCGGCGGAGCGTGCGGATATTGCCCTGCAGGAAGGCGACGCTTTGCAGGATAGGGTGCTTGTGCTGTATGATGCGGAGATTCACGAAAGCATTGCAGGGATTGTTGCAGGCAGAATCAAGGATAAATATTACCGCCCGACCATCCTGATTACGGGCAGCGAGGACGGAGCAAAGGGCTCAGGCAGGAGCATTGAGGGCTATCATCTGTTTGAGGCATTGTTTGCCAATCGGGATTTATTTACGCGCTTTGGCGGACATGCCATGGCGGCAGGGCTTTCTCTGCCTGTAGAAAACATCCCCGTTCTGCGCAGACGGCTCAATGAAGGCTGTACCCTGACGGAGGAGCAGATGATTCCGATTCTGCGGCTGGAGGATGCACTTTCCTTTGCGGAGATTGACTTAGGGCTTGCAATGGAATTGCAGACACTTGCGCCCTTCGGCAAGGGCAACCCTGCGCCGTTATTTGCATCCAAGGGGATTCATGCTGACCGTGTGGATTTGATAGGGAAGAATAAAGATATCCTTCGGCTGACGCTTTCCGAGCCGGAAAATGGGATTCGCCTTTCGGCAATCTCCTTTGATGGCTATGAACCGCTTAGAGAAATGCTGAAAGCGTTGTATCCGGCAGAGGATTGTGATAAAATAATAAACAGTGGGCTTTTGCCGCAGCTGCTGGATATTGTGTATAGCATTGAAATCAACAGCTATCGCGGCAGAAGCAATGTACAGTTGATACTAAAGGATTTTCGATTTGCAAAATGAGGAGGATATGGGATGGATTTAAAGGACAAGATCAGATCAATTGAGGATTACCCTCAGAAGGGTGTGATCTTCCGCGATATTACAACACTGCTGAAGGATGCAGAGGGGCTGAAGGACGCTGTGGATGCCATAACGGCAAGCCTTGCGGATGTTTCCTTTGATTTGGTGCTGAGCCCCGAATCCAGAGGGTTTATCTTCGGGATGCCTGTGGCGTATAATATGGGGAAGGGCTTTGTTCCTGTCAGAAAGGCGGGCAAGCTGCCTGCGGAAACCATCAGCAAGGAATATGAGCTGGAATATGGCACGGCAACCATCGAAATTCATAAGGATGCCATCAAGCCCGGACAGAAGGTTGTCATTGTAGATGACCTGATGGCAACAGGCGGCACAGCAAAGGCGATTATGGAGATGGTAGAGGAAATGGGCGCAGAGGTCGTTGCCTCCGCATTTTTGATAGAACTGGATTTTCTGAACGGCAGAAAGACCTTGCCCGATTGCAGAGTCGAGGCTGTGATTCATTACGAATGAGAAAAAAAAGGAAGGGTGGTACTGCCGCTCTTTCTTTTTATAAAAGAATAGATGAGGGATAAGGTATGTACGGACAATTTTTTATACTTTTTGGGTTGATTCTGGTGGGGTATTACTGCAATAAAAAGGGATACTTGCCGATGGAAACAAATAAAAACGTAGGCAATATGGTCATGCGCGTGACGATTCCTGCGATGCTGATTACTACGATTGCAGGGATTGAGATTACCGACAGGGTGCTGAAGGCATTTCTCTTTTCTGCCGCAGGGCAGGCAGCCATGATGGTTGTGTTTGGCTTTTTGATGCGGCAATACGGGCGGAAAAGAGGCTTGGACAGCCGCCTTCTGCCCATGCTTGACCTGACCGCAGGCTCTCTGAATACGGGCTTTATCGGCTTGCCCGTTACGATGATTTTCTTCGGGCAGGCGGGGATTATCTATATGTCTGCGGGGGTTTTGGCACTGAATTTGTATCTTTGGTCGTATGGTGTATATCTGATTTCAGACAAGAAGGTGACAGGTGCGGCGGCCATCGGGAAAAGCTTTTTGCAGGGCGCAATCAACCCGAATTGCATTTCTATTTTGCTGGGGCTTTTGCTTGCGGTGACGCATACGGCGCGATTTGTGCCGACAGTGGTGCTTGGCTTTCTGACAAAGGTCGGGGATTTATCCACACCGCTTTCTCTGATTTATATTGGCGCATTGGCAGGCGGCAGCGGCATCGTGCAGCTCTTTAAAGAAAAAATGGCACTGGAAATCAGTGTGGTGAAGATGATTGGGATGCCTGCATTGGCAATTCTTGCAATGCTTTTTATTCCTGCGGATGGTCTTGCAAAGTCGGTGTTCCTGCTTTCCGTTTGCATGCCATCAGCGGCGGTCGTGCCGATGATGGTCGGCAGATACGGCTATGGGGATAAGATGTCCTCGGATATTGTGCTTTGGACAACGGTTCTTTCTATGGCAACGCTGCCGTTAAGCGTGCTGCTTGCCGCAAAGCTTTACGGAGCAGTCTGAAAAGCCTGAAAAACCTTTATTTTTCGGAAAAAAGTGCTTGCAATGCCCTTTCGGGCGTGGTATAATTTTTCATGTTGATTACGGACGGTCCAATGCCGCTGTCAAAGGGATGGGGTAAGAACGTCTAAGGTGCATAAGGAGGAAATACAATGGATATCATCAGAGAACTGGAAAATGAACAGCTGAAAAGCGAAGTAACTCCTTTTAACGTTGGCGACACAATCCGTGTTTATGCTAAAGTAGTAGAGGGTACAAGAGAAAGACTGCAGATGTTCGAAGGCGTTGTTATCAAAAGACAGGGCGGCGGCATCAGAGAAACTTTCACAGTAAGACGTATCGCTTCCGGCGTTGGCGTTGAAAGAACATGGCCCGTACACTCTCCCAGAATCGACCGTATCGAGGTTGTAAGACGTGGTGTTGTAAGACGTGCTAAACTGTTCTACCTGAGAGACAGAGTTGGTAAAGCAGCTAAGGTTAAAGAAGTTCTGAAATAAGCTGTACATTTTGTACCGGAACGAGAAAAAGCAGTCTCGATGAACAAGTTTCATCGAGACTTTTTTCGTGAGAGGCAGAAGGGCTTTTGCCTTTGACGAAAAAATGCGTTTGGATAAAGGAGGTCTTTGGAATGGAGCAGGCAATTGAAAAGCAGGAAGAACAGAAGCCTACAAGAAGAAAAAAGGAAAAGAAGGGAATGCCCATGCTGCTGCAGCTGGTGCTGTTGGTTGTTGTGATTGTGGTTTTGCGTAATGTAATGGGGACGGTTCTGGTAAAGGGGTCTTCCATGGAGCCGAATTTTTACCATGGCGATTTTGTATTTATCAATAAGCTGAGCACCTCCTTCGGTACGCTGAAAAAGGGAGATATTGTTATCTGCCGCCTGAATGACGAAAAGAAAAATATCATCAAGCGTGTGATTGGTCTGCCCGGGGATGTAATTGACCTCAGAGATAATGGTGACGAGGAAGATACGATATACTCTCTGTATATCAATGGGGAGTTGGTGAAGGAGGACTATATCAAAGCGCCGATGGATACAAAGGGAAATATTGAGTACCCTTATACAGTTCCCGAAAACAGCTATTTTGTGATGGGGGACAACAGAAACGCAAGCTCCGACAGCCGCAGAAAATCGGTCGGCGCGATTCCGAAGGAGAACCTGATGGGGAAGGTTGTGTTCCGCCTGTATCCCTTTAGCTCCATTGGCTTTATCAAATAAAAACATGAGTGAAAATAGAAAGAGGTAGCTATGAACAATATTCAATGGTATCCCGGGCACATGACAAAAACCCGCAGAATGATGGAGGAAAATATTTCTCTGGTGGATATTGTCATCGAACTGGTAGATGCAAGAATTCCATACAGCAGCAAAAATCCGGATTTGGATACGCTTGCGAAGAATAAGCACCGTATCCTGCTTCTGAATAAATGCGACCTTGCAGACGAAAGGGCAACCGATATCTGGCAGGAATATTTTGAAAAGCAGGGCTTCCGCGTGATTCGCATCAATGCGCTGAAGGGCAACGGCTTGGGCGAGGTGACGGAAACGGCACGCAGCTTAATGAAGGAAAAAATTGAGAAGCTGAAAGCAAGAGGGCGTATCAATGTACCCATCCGCAGCATGATTGTGGGGATTCCGAATGTGGGGAAATCCACATTTATCAATAAATATGTTGGGAAGGTAACGGCGAAAACCGGGGATAAACCCGGCGTGACCCGCGGCAAGCAGTGGATAAAATTAAAAAAGGACTTTGAGCTGCTCGATACGCCGGGCATCCTCTGGCCGAAATTTGAGGACCAGCAGGTAGGGCTGAAGCTGGCGTTTACGGGGGCAATCAATGATGATATTCTTGACCCCGAAAATATGGCGATTGCCTTTATCAATCACATGATTTCCAGAAATCCCGACTGCCTGCGGAATCGGTATCAGATTACATTCGATACGATTGAGGAGCCGCATGTAATTCTGGAAAAAATCGCGATGGCGCGCGGCTTCAAGAAAAAAGGCGACGAACCTGATTTGGAACGCGCAGGCAAAATTCTGATGGATGAATACCGTGGCGGCAAGCTTGGCAGGCTGACATTGGAGCTGCCGGAGGATATTGATGTGATGCTGGAGCAGAAGAAGGCAAGGGCGGCGGAAAAAGCGGTTTTGGATAAGGAACGGAAAAAGGCCTACAATAATAAAAAGAAGAAATAACACAAAAACCATAGGACTGGCGGATACCAGATTCTATGGTTTTCTTTTTTAGCTGCTTTTAAAATTTCAGCTTAGACTCGTTTAGAATCTCGATGATATTGCGAAGCACCTGTGCGGTGAAGCCCCAGATGATATGCCCGTTATATTCATAGAAAAGCTGTGTGGTTTTGCTCTTGCTAAAGGGGTAGTTTTTGCCGCCTTCGATTTTTTCGTAGGGGAAATCGGGGGATTCTATGACCTTCCAGACGGTATCATGCCGCTCCGGCTCGGTTTTCAGAAAGAAACGCAGGGGGACGGTGAAAATTTCCGCAACCTCCTTGGGATTTGGGACTGCGGTTTTGTAAATCTCATAGGGGATATAGGCGATATAGGGCTGAATCATGCCACGATAAATCGTCAGCATGAAGTCACTTTTCCCTAGAAGGCGAATATCCTTTTGAGAGATGCCGATTTCTTCCTCGGTTTCTCTGAGAGCGGTTTCCACGAGGGTTTCGCCCTGTTCCCGATGTCCGCCGGGAAAGCAGACATCCCCCGGCTGATTTACCCCTGCGGCGCGTTTTGTCAGAATGAAATGCAGTTCTCCGCCTATCTCTGTCAGCAGAGCAAGAACGGCGAAATGGCGCAGCTTCCAAATGGGGGCTGCTTCATGCGAGGAAAAAACAGCGGTGACTTTTTTCAGACAGTTTTTATGTTCCATGGGGCTCAGTCCTTTCTTAATCTGATGCGGGTTGCTGCCATGCGGCGACGGCTGTCCTCGATATCGGCGTAATGCTTGCGGGTGGTATTGACATCGGCATGCCCCAGCACATCCGCCACTAAGTAGATATCCCCCGTTTCCTGATAGAGATTTGTACCGAAGGTACTGCGCAGCTTATGGGGGGTGATTTTTTTGATTGTAACGCCCTGTGCGTATTTTTTGACCATATTCTGCACCGTCCGCACGCCGATGCGCTTGCCCTGACTCGAAAGAAAGAGGGCATCTTCATTTTCGTCCTTGGTTAGGGCGTTCTGCCGTTCCTCTAAGTAATCCGCAAGGGTTTCCCGTACTTCTTCGCCGAAATAGAGGAAAACCTCGTTGCCACCCTTACGGGTAACCTTGACGGCGTTATTCTGAAAATCCAGATCCTTAATATTGATACCGACACATTCGGAAACACGCATCCCCGTCCCAAGCAGGAGCGTCATCATGGCAAGGTCGCGCTTTTTTGTTTTTTCATGGAAGACCTTCTGGCGGTCGGTCAGCTTTTCGCCGCTTTCCACTGCATCCAGAAAGTTTGCCATTTCGTTCACATCCAGACGCACAATAGCTTTTTCGTGGATTTTCGGGGTATCGACCAAAGAGGCAGGGTCCGCCGATATAATTTTTTTCTTATACAGATATTTAAACAGCATCCGCACTGCGGCAAGCTTACGGGATTTCCCTTTTTCCTCGTTGTGCATTTCCTTGCCATAGGCAGGGTTTTCATAATCGGGGCGAATATAATAGGAAAGATATTCCATGAAACAGTCAATATCCTCCGAGGTGACCTCGCTCAAATGCGCTGCGGTCAAATCCTTCGGCTCGATGCCGCCGAGGGTGCGATGCTCCTCATAAAGATAGCGGAAGAAAATCCGCAGATCGTAGGCATACGCCAGACGGGTTTTAGTAGAGGTGGTCTGTGCGATGCCGCGAAAGAAGGCTTGCACAAAGGGGGGCAGCTCCCTCTGGATTTCCCGAAGACGCAGGGTTTCCTTATTTTTCAGTTCCTCACGGTAATCAGACATCAGGCTCACCTTCCTTATTCCTCATGATTCCAACCCTTTAGGGAGGAACGCTTGATGGCACCGAATACCTTTTCCTGCAAATTATCATACCGTAGGGAAAGCTCTGCCAGAAGCTCCTTGGTTTCCTGACGCTTGGTATTTCCGTCGGCAAGACAGGGGTTTTTTACGATATGGATATCGCTTTTATTGACAAAGCTGCGACATTCCCATTCCGGCACATACATCAGCGGGCGGATGGAATAGAGTTTTTTTCTGTCCAAGAAGCTAACGGGAGCGAAGCAGTTGAGCCTGCCCTCATAAAGCAGAGACATAAAGAAGGTTTCCACAACATCGTCCTTATTATGCCCCAAAGCGATCTTATTGCAGCCAAGCTGTTCCGCCATATCATTCAATGCGCCCTTCCGCATTTTTGCGCAGAGAGAGCAGGGATTTTTTTCTTTTCGCTCATCAAAAATGATTTTGCCGATATCGGTTTCCACAACGGTATAATGCACACCCAGCTCATTGCAGAGTGCTTGTATGCCGTCATAGCTTGCACCTGGCAGACCGAGGGAGACGGTAATTGCCTCCAGCTCAAACCGCTTGGGATAGAAGCGCTGTAAATGCTTGAGGGCGACCAGAAGACAGATGCTGTCTTTGCCGCCGGAAATGCCGACCGCGATTTTATCGCCTTCCTCTATCATGCTATAATCATCTACTGCGCGGCGCACATAGCTTAATAATTTCTGTAATTTCATGTGAATACTCCTTTGTTTCCTGCATCTATCATGCGGTATAATCTATACTTATCTTATATAGATTATAGCGGAAGGAAGGAAAAAATAAAAGAGTCGCGGAGTTTTTTTCGGAAAAAGCGGAAAGACTGTAAAGGACAAAAGAATCTTGCGCCCAAGGGCATACTTTTGTGGAAATATTCTTGAAAATATACATATAAAACTGTATAATAATTTTTATAATCTTTTTTCGACAAAATTATTAGAAATTTTTATCAATAAGAGGGGGTGATGAGTATGGCAGAGATTGATGAACAATTATATAAGGAATTGATTGATAAAATCAAAACCTACCATCCGTCCGATGATTTTTCCATGGTGGAAAAGGCATATAAGCTGGCGGTGGAAGCGCATAAGGAACAAAAGAGAAAATCAGGCGAACCATATATCATCCATCCTTTGAAGGTGGCATATATTCTGGCGGAGCTGGAGCTGGATATGGAGACCATCACGGCAGGGATTCTGCACGATATTATTGAGGATACACCTTATACCTATGAGGATATTACACACCTGTTCGGCGAGGAAATTGCTGCATTGGTGGATGGTGTGACGAAACTGGGCAAGCTTTCCTATACTACAAAGGAAGAGGCGCAGGCAGAAAACTACCGCAAGATGTTCCTTGCCATGGCAAAGGATATTCGTGTTATTTTAATTAAGCTGGCGGACAGACTGCACAATATGCGGACGTTAAACTATATGACACCCGAAAAGCAGAGGGAGAAGGCGCAGGAAACGCTGGATATTTACGCTCCTCTGGCGCATCGTCTGGGTATTTCCAAAATCCGTTCCGAAATGGAGGATTTGTGCTTTAAATATCTGAATCCGGATGCGTATTTCGATTTGGCGGCAAAAATCCAGAAGAAAAAAGAAGAACGTGACCAGTTCGTGCAGAGCATGGTGCAGGAATTACAGACGAAGATGAACGAGGCCGGCATCAAGGGGAAGGTTTACGGCAGAACAAAGCACTTTTTCAGCATTTATAAGAAGATGGTGAACCAGAATAAAACCCTTGACCAGATTTATGATTTGTTCGCTATCCGTGCGCTGGTGGACAGCGTGAAGGATTGCTATGCCGTTCTGGGGATTGTGCATACGGCGTATACCCCCATGCCCGGACGGTTTAAGGATTATATTGCCATGCCAAAGCCGAATATGTATCAGTCGCTGCACAATACGCTGATTGGCCCGCATGGGCAGGTGTTTGAGGTGCAGATTCGTACCTGGGAAATGCACCGCACAAGCGAATACGGTATCGCAGCCCACTGGAAATATAAAGAGGGCAGAGCAAACGAAAAATCGAGCAAGGCGCAGAAAAGTGAGGAAGCAAAGTTGGCATGGCTGCGGCAGATTATGGAATGGCAGAAGGATATGTCCGATAATAAGGAATATCTGGATACCATTAAGCTGGATTTGAATATCTACAGCACACAGGTGTATGCCTTTACGCCGCAGGGGGATGTTATCCAGCTGACGAAGGATTCTACCCCGATTGACTTTGCCTATATGATTCACTCGGCAGTCGGCAATAAGATGGTCGGCGCGAGGGTAAATAATAAAATCGTTCCGCTGGATCATAAAATCCAGAATGGGGACATTGTAGAGATTATCACTTCACAGAATTCCAAGGGACCGAACCGAGATTGGCTTGCCATTGTGAAAACAGCACAGGCAAGAACAAAAATCAAGCAGTGGTTCAAGAAGGAAGAGAAGGAAGAAAATATCATCCGTGGACGCGAAATGATTCTGGCGGATATCAAGAAAAAGGGGTATCAGCCGCAGGATTTGCTGCGCCCCGAATGGGAAGAAATCGTTCTGGTGAAATACGATTTCAAGACATGGGATGCGCTTCTGGCTGCTGTCGGCTACGGCGGCATGAAGGAGGGGCAGGTTGTTAACCGCTTGAAGGATGAATATTTAAAGGAAAAGAGAAAAACGCAGACAGCAGAGGATGCGCTGAAGGATTTTGAAAAGACCATCGACCAGAAGCCTGTGAAAAAGCATAAAAGCAAGAGCGGCGTTGTGGTGGAGGGCATTGGCGATGTGGCAGTGCGTTTTTCCAAGTGCTGCAGTCCGGTGCCCGGGGATGAAATCATCGGCTTCGTGACGCGCGGCAGAGGGGTAACGATTCACCGTACCGACTGCATCAACGTGATCAATCTGAGCAACGAGGAACGCGGACGCTTGATCAATGCCGAATGGGATACGCAGTTTGCCAAGGGAGAAAGCAATACCTCTTATTTGGCGGAGCTGAAGGTTGTAGCGAATGACAGGGTTGGCTTGATTGTGGAAATCAGCCGTCAGTTAGCGGATGATGATATTTCCGTGAAGGGCTTTAATGTGAGAACCACAAAGGATATGCAGGCAATTTTGAATGTTACGATTGAAATTAAAACGAAGGAACAGCTTGAGCGTGTGGTGACACGGCTGAAAAATCTGCGGGATGTGACAGAGGTGGAGCGTGTTTCCGGTCTGGGCTGATATAGGGTTTAGGAGGAAGAAATGAGAGCAGTATTACAGAGAGTTACAGAAGCAAGTGTAACCATTGACGGACAGAAGGTTGGAGAAATCGGCAAGGGGATTATGGTGCTGTTTGGCATGCTGGGGACAGATACGGATAAAACCATTGATTACATGCTGGATAAGGTCATCAATCTGCGTATTTTTGAGGATGAAAACGGCAAGATGAATCTTTCTCTGTTGGATATTGAAGGAGAGTTGCTGATTGTGCCTAACTTCACCCTGTACGGGGATGCAAGAAAGGGCAGACGACCCGGCTACAGCAGCGGGGCAGCACCCGAAATTGCAAGCGAATTGTTCGATAAGCTGTGTGCAAAGGCAGAAGCACTGGGCATCAAGAAGGTGCAGCATGGCATTTTCCAGACAGATATGAAGGTTGCCCTTGTCAATGATGGCCCTGTGACACTGCTGCTTGACAGTGAAAAGCTGTTCTGATGCGTATGGATACGGAAACCATCAGCTATGTTCTGGAGGGACATGAGCTGCAAAACGATGTGCAGACAATGATACAGGTATTTCTGGCAAACCGCCATTATATCCGCACGGACACAGTGACAGATGCGGAGATTACCGTAAAAAGCGAGATGAAAGAGGGCATTGCTTCGGCAATGCTTTATCGCCGTGGGGAGAAGGCTTCCGCATGGTCGATGGAATATGACGAAAAAATGCTGACGGAAAAGGAACAGAAGCGCATCATCAAGCGGACGATTTATGAGCTGCTGAAGGCGGAAACGGGAATTCGCCCCCAATGGGGACTGCTGACAGGCGTGCGCCCTGCGAAGCTGATCAGCAGCCTGCTTGAGGAGGGCAAAACGGATAAGGAATGTCTTGCTTTTCTGACGGAGGATTATCTTGTGATGCCGCATAAGGCGGCACTGGCGCTCAAGGTGGCAAAGGCGGAACGAAAAATTCTGGAGGATAACCGCCCTGAGGAAATCAGCCTGTATATCGGGATTCCCTTCTGTCCAACCAGATGTTTGTACTGCTCCTTTACGGCGTATCCGCTCCATCAGTATAAAAATCGGGTGGATGAATATCTGGATGCCATGTTCAGAGAATTGGATTGGCTTGCGGCATACAGCAGAAGCTTCGTGATGAAGAATATTTATATCGGCGGCGGCACACCGACCTCCTTGAATGAGGCACAGCTGGAACGTCTGCTGCAAAAGGTGGAGGAGCTGTTCCATCCGGATGAAAGCATGGAATATACCGTTGAGGCAGGTCGCCCCGATACGATTACAAGAGAAAAGCTGCGGCTTTTAAAGGAGTACGGCGTGAACCGCATTTCCATCAATCCGCAGACGATGAACGATAAGACCTTGCGTGCGGTAGGCAGAAAGCATACGGTGGAGGATATCCGTCGGGTGTTCCGCGAGGCAAGAGAGGAAGGACATCAGAATATCAATATGGATTTGATTCTGGGTCTGCCGGGAGAGGATGCCGCAGATGTCCGCAATACCATGGAAGAAATCATGAAGCTGGCACCCGATAACGTAACGGTGCATACGCTTGCGGTCAAGCGTGCATCCCGACTCAGAGAGGAACTGGCACAGCATGACATGACAACGGCGGAAGCCTTGGAGGAAATGCTTGATATTTCCGCGGAATACGCCGAAAGAATGGGCATGGAGCCGTATTATATGTATCGCCAGAAAAATATGGTTGGCAATTTTGAAAATGTCGGCTATTGTCATCCCGGCAAGGAAGGCATCTATAATGTACAGATTATGGAGGAAAAGCAGACTATCCTTGCGGCGGGCGCAGGCGCGAGCACAAAAACGGTTGACCCCGAAACAGACCGCATTGAACGGGTGTTCAACGTAAAAAGCATCGAGGATTATATCGGTCGCATAGAGGAAATGATAGAAAGAAAGAGAACGGGCTTGCCCCAAGGAGGTAATATATGATCCAGTTAGTGAAAGGGACAAAGGATATTTACGGCGCAGAGGTGAAGGCTTGGCAGGAAATCGAAGGGAAAATGAGACGCATTTGCGAAACCTTCGGCATTGGTGAAATCCGCACGCCCGCGTTTGAATTTACAGAGCTGTTTGCCAGAGGGGTTGGCGAAACCACAGATATTGTGCAGAAGGAAATGTATACCTTTACGGATGATGGGGACAGAAGTCTGACACTTCGTCCGGAGGGAACGTCAGGTGCGGTGCGTGCATATATCGAGCATGGAATGCACAACCACGCACAGCCCACAAAGCTGTATTATATTTCCCCGACCTTCCGTTGTGAAAATACACAGGCAGGCAGACAAAGACAGTTCCACCAGTTCGGCATTGAAATGCTTGGCTCCTACAGTGCGGCGCAGGATGCAGAGGTTATCTCTGTTGCAACTGCTTTACTGGAGGAAATGGGCGTGGAGGGCGTAGAGCTGCGCATGAACAGCCTTGGCTGCCCCGAATGTCGTGCAAGATACAACAAAACACTGAAGGAATTTATCGGACAGAACCTGGACAAGCTTTGCCCGACCTGCAAGGAGCGTTTCGAGAAGAACCCCCTGCGTGTGCTGGACTGCAAAGAAGAAAGCTGTCAGCAGATTGTGGCAAATGCGCCCTCTGTGCTGGATTGTCTGGATGAGGAATGTACGGCACATTTTCAGAAGGTGCAGGATATTTTGACTGCAAACGGCATTGCCTTTACCATTGATCCCAAGATTGTGCGTGGCTTGGATTATTACACCAGAACGGTTTTTGAGTTTGTATCCGATGGGCTGACTGTATGCGGCGGCGGAAGATATGATAATTTGGTTGAGGAAATCGGTGGAAAGCCTACAGGCGCAGTCGGTTTTGGTCTGGGGATTGAAAGACTGATTATGATTCTGGAAAAGCAGCATGGTGCCATTACCGAAACACCTGAGAGAGATGTTTATATCGGCTCTATGGGCGAAAAGGGACTTTTGAAAGCACAGTCTCTGACCTATGAGCTGAGAAAGGCAGGCATTCAGGCGGACTGCGATACTGTGGAACGCAGTGTAAAGGCACAGATGAAATATGCCAATAAGATTGGTGCAAAATATTCCGTTATCCTTGGTGATTCTGAACTGGAAAGCGGCAGAGTAGAGCTGAAGGATATGGCAAACAGTGAAAAGAGCGAGGTTGCTCTGGCAGATTTGCCTGCAATCCTCAAGGAAAAATGCGGAAAATAAAACAAAAACAGAATGAATACAGAGCCTTGGGAGAACCTTCTTTCAAGGCTTCCTTTTTACTTGCGGGGCGGCAGAGATTTTCATTGCCATGCAGCTTGGAAAAGTCTTGTATTTTTGGGAATGAAATGATATTGAAATTTTTATTCAAAATGAAAATATCTTGCTATAACTTTAAAAACATTGTTAATAACTTTATTTTCAACGGTTTTGAGCAATTCATACAAAAAAGATAAACATTGAATAACTTTTCAAAACAAATGAATAATTTTTAGAAAATTGGTGTAAAATTGGTGTAGTGGTGTAAGATTGGTGTAGAAAAGCCCCATACAAAACAAAAAAATATATGACAGAAAGTTGAGCGAAAGATGACACTTTTGGCTCTTTTTTTATGCGAAAATATATTTATAAGGAGGCTGATGGAAATGTTTTCGGATGAAGTATTGGAAAAAATTTTCAGTCGTGAAGATGTAATGAAGATACCTCTTACTTATCAGTCCGTTATGGTTCGGGCGGTGCAGGAGGTTTTAGAGAAGGAGGGAATCGACTATGCAACCAAATCCTTATCAGAGCATGAACTATAATATCCAGCAAGCATATCCGCAGTATGGGTACAATCCATACTTTCAACAGACGCGGATGCAGCAACCGCAGATAGAACAGGTGCAGCCAGTAAATCAGCTTCAACAGCAGATGCCGCGTGGCGTAAATGGGCGCGTGGTGCAGTCTGTGGAAATGATAACGGCAAATGATGTGCCTATGGATGGTTCGGCGGCGTTCTTTCCGATGCAGGATATGAGTGCAATATTTGCTAAGTCTTGGAACGCTGACGGAACGATTAAAACCGTAACTTTCAAGCCAGTAAATGAGACTGCACCTCAAAATTCGGCTCAGATTCAAGAAAATCTCAATTTTGAACTGTCGGAAGGTACGGTTACAGCTTTCATGGATAGATTTGATGAACTGTCTGAAAGATTAGAACAGTTGGAACTCTCCGTAAATAAAACCGCTTCAAAATCCAGTACACAATCGACCAAAAGAAAGGCGGATGCAGAATGAAGAATTTATTTCAACTCCTTGGCGGTATAAGAAACCCGCAACAATTTTTACAGAGCATGATGAACAATAGTCAAGTGATGGGAAACCCTATGGCGAAAAATGCCATAGACATGATGCAGAAAGGGGATGCCAAAGGCGTAGAGCAGATGGCAAGAAACCTCTGCAAAGAGAAAGGGGTAAACCCCGATGAAATAATGAAACAAATGAAAGATAAGTTTGGAATGTAAGACATATTAGAGGTTGCGCGCAAAAAACCTTGGTGCCTCTTTATGAATAAAAATAATCAATCAAAAGGAGGAATCTAATATGTTCAACTCTACAAACAATACACCTTTTACTATGCCAGTAATGCCGGCAACAGGCGGTTATGGCAATGACGGTGCTTTTAGCGATGGCGGATGGCTGTGGATAATCGTAGTTTTTGCTTTGCTTTTCGGTTGGGGCAATAACGGTTTCGGCGGCTTCGGCGGTAATGGCGGCGGCTATGTAGTAACAGCAGCTACACAGGCAGATATCCAGAGAGGGTTCGACACGCAGTCTATCATTGGCAAACTAGATGGTATATCCAACGGTATGTGTGATGGGTTCTATGCACAGAACACTACTCTGATGAACGGTTTTCATGGCGTAGATAACGCTATCTGCAATCTTGGCTACCAGACACAGCAGGGGTTCAACACAACCAATGTTGCACTGATGCAGGGTCAGAACGCATTGCAGGCACAGCTTGCCGATTGCTGTTGCCAGAACAGAGAAGCAATCGCTCAGGTAAGATACGATATGGCGCAGGATACTTGTGCATTGCAGAACACGATGAACACAAATACCCGTGACATTATCGACAACCAGAACGCAGGAACAAGAGCAATCCTCGACTACCTGTGCGCTAAGGAAAACGCCGACCTGAGAGATAAGGTTCAGAAGCTGGAACTGGCTGCTTCTCAGTCAGCGCAGAACGCTTATATCGCGGCAAATCAGGACGCGCAGACAGCGGAATTGATTAGAAGAATCAACCCTATGCCTGTACCTGCGTATAACGTTCCTGCCCCTTATCCTTATTCTGGATATGGTAACGGTTGCGGTTGTGGTTGCTAATGACGGACAACCAAAATAAAGGGCTATCTTACTTAGATATGCTTACCGTCCTGTCTGTGTTTTTGCAGCTTGTGACTTGCCAACAGGTATCGAACGATACGCTGTTGAAGGAATTGCATAGGCAGGATGGATATTATCTTGATAAGATAATGAAAGACCAGAAGGAAATACTAAAAATGCTATCTGATATTAAATCAGACTTCGCCCACAGTGGTTGATACAAAGAGGGTAGGCAGAAGTCTACCCTTATTTTTTTTGGGAGGTGTTATTTTATGGCTTGTAAGAACGTATGCCGACTTTGCGATAATTTCATTATGTCGCAGTCAGTGAATTTTACAGGCGGAAATCTGATTATAGATTTACCCGCAGGCAGTTATGCCAACTGCCGAAAAGTTTGTATTGTGGTGGCGCAGAAAATCCCCGATACCACTACAATCAACGCTCCTGTTTTTATTACGATTGGCGGCGGGACTGTGCAGTATCCGCTTATGAAACGTAATTGCAGACAGGTTGTGGCATCTGGCTTGAGAACAAGAACCAGATATAAAACCGTAGTTGAGACAACGAACAATTCTGGATTGTTCAGAATGATAGGGGAAACTTGCTGTACGCCCGATAACAGATTATCTGCTATCAACGGAGAAAGTGTTCCTGCAACAACTGGCGGAGGTGAATAATTTATGCACATTGAGAGAATGCACAAAATGATTGAGTGTCTTTGTGAAAAGGCATGGTCCGAAATGGAAAAAGGTCTGGAATGTGTTGGTACTGCCGAAATGGGACAGGTTGTTGACATGATTAAAGACTTAAATGAAGCCGAATACAAAGCTGTCATTACAAAGGCTATGCAAAAGGCAGAGAAAGAGGACGAAGAAGAAGATAAGGAAATCCTCAGACGGTTGAAATCTGAATACTACGAGGACGGAGACAGGCGTTTCTATGACCATTACAGATACGCTAATGGTCGATTTGCACCAAAGGGCAGAGGAACACGCAGAGGATATACAGAACCGCCTTACTACTTCCAGACACCCGATATGTATCACGAATGGGATAGCAAGAGCGACGCAGAGCGTGGCAGAGATTTAGACCGTATGGGTGGCAGAATGTACTATACCGAACCCATGATGAGCGGCTACGATAAGGCAAAACGCCACTACACGGAAAGTAAGGAAATGCACAAGGGCAATTCTCAGGCTGATAAAGAGCAAAAGATGCGCGACCTTGAAGCATACATGAAAGAACTTTCTGGTGATGTGACAGAGATTCTTTCGGATATGACACCAGAAGAACGCACCCTGCTGAAAGCCAAAATGACAACACTGTTGCAGAAAATCGGCTGACATAAAACGGATAGGGGTATTCCCCCTATCTTTTTTAATTGGGGGTGGTAACGAAATGGTATTCGAGATAAACGGTGTAAAATGGAGCGTTATTTCTGTTATGCCGCTCTCTGACTGTCTGCGCCGCTCTGACGGGAGTTTTACGGCCGGCGTGACCGATAACACTACTCACTGTATTTGCCTTTCAAATCGGCTTGTAGGCGGCTTTAAGAGGAAGGTACTGATACACGAATTATGCCACGCAGTCTGTATGTCCTATAACATACATATCCCATTGGAACAGGAGGAATTTTTATGTGACTTCGTGGCTACTTATGGGGATGAAGTTTTCGATATGGTAGATATGATGGTCGGGGAAATTCGGAAAACGGCATAAAAAAAGGGAGTATACCGAAATTGATATACTCCCGATTTTTGTGTAGCTTAGGATTGCAGCTTTTACGAAAGGGTGTATTGTTATTATACCATTTTGTTGGGGTCAACACAATGGTTATTTTTTCGTCAGCACCGCAATACTGCCCTTGCTTGTGATGTTGTAGCCGATAGCGTCTGCCACATCCCGAATTTTGATATAGTTAGTGCCATCCTTCAAAATGCGTTCTGTCATGTGTTCTTTTCCGTCAATTACAACCTTGCATTTCTCTACCACTTCTTCATCCTCCGTTCCGTAGTCGAAAACATCATTTACAAGCAACCAGTGTGTGAATTTGTTGCACCGCAGAGGGACTTCTCGCACACCGTAAGCCGAACCGTCAGCGGCTATGTAGTAGGGGTAGCCGTTCTTCATGCCAGTGTATACACCGATATGCCCCTGCATCCAGACCAACGCCCCGATGGGTGCTTTTTCAATGGTGGAAATAGGGTTTACGCTTTTCGCTCGTTCTTTCCACTGGGTACTGCCGAGTTTTACGCCACACGCCCACGAAATCAGACCAGAACAGTCTACACAAACCTTCCCGATTTTCTTTCGGTCACTATTCCATACCATCTTACCGTATTTGTTTTTCAGATAGTTGTAGTTGGCTTCTGTCATTACAGAGCCTTTCATACCATAAACATAATTCGTGCCGATTTTAGAACGGCAAAAGGCTACCAGTTCTTTGCCCGTCATCTTTTTCGCCATATAATCATCCCTTTACAATCTCTTTGACTGCCTTGTTTTCTTTCAGCATTTTTCGCATTTCTTCCAGTGCTTCATCCACCCACATAGAGAAGGTGTCAAACGATACCGCCATAGCAACCGCAGGGAATCTCTGCACGAATAAATCATAGGTCTGCCGCAATTTCAGCTTGCCTGTTCCGCTCCCCAATTCTGCTTCTGCCTGTGTGACCGCCCACAGCAACCATTCTTTTACTTTTTCTCTCTGTGCCGCTGTTGGCATTTTCAGAAACCGCCCGATGAATACACCGACCATTCCTGTGACCGCCATCAGCGCAACCACCAGATACCAGTTTTCCATTAAAAATGTAATCTTATGCACTCGCTACATCTCCTTTCACTCTTTCAATACAATATCAGCAATACGGATAACGGCTTCAATGCCGTATTTTTCAGCCCATTCACGAATCAACTTGATAACATATTTGTACCTGTTTTCATTTTTCGATTTCCAATAGTAGAAACCGTTTGCAACGCCACACTCTGTAATTGATGCAACCGCCACCTGTGCCAGCGGAGATATATCTTTCTCTGTGACGAAAGTGCCATATATAACCGCCGCACTCAGGCAGATTGCTACAAAATCAGATATGTAAACAAGTTTCTTGCTCGTTTCCATTTTTCTTGCCATACGATCAACCTACTTTCTCCCAGCCCTGCTGGTATTCCGAGGGCTTCCAAGTATTGTTATCGATGGTCGAGCGATAGCAAACGCCATTCTCCGTGCAACAGTCCCCCTTCGCGTAGGGGCTGGTTGCCAGCGAGATAAAGGGCTTTGCCTTCGCAGGGTCATCACTCCATACAAAACCCCACTGTGCAGGCAATTCCTCGGGTTCGGCGGTGTAAATGGTGCTGTCATATTTCTGTAGCAGCTTTACCACTCTGCCTGCGGTACTCTTGCAGACAAACCCGACAGGGCGGTTCAGCATATTTTCTTTTTCACAAGCCGTCTGGAAATCTGGGATAAACCTGTCCTCAGCGTTTAATTCCGTTCCTGTCATAGTGTCCGCTTTCTCCTGTACCGCCTGCGCCGCTAACTTTGCCATGTGCTTAATTGTTTCCATCATACTTCGTTCACCCCCTCACTGATTGCCGCCTCTAATTTTTCTACCGTTACGCTGTCCGCCGCAAGGGCGTTTAACTGCTCCTCAATACGGTCAAGCTGGGAGGGTTTTGGTTCTGGTTCGGGCGGTGTGTATTCCGAAAACGTACCTGTTTCTGGGTCATAAATCATGCCGAGCATAACCGTATCGTCACAAGGAATAGCAGTCACAGGGCTTCCGTCTGGGGTCGGTCCCCATTCTGGTTCTATTTCTTGATTTAGCAAAACACCGATTACTCTGTTTTTTGAAATCATTGCATAATTTTTCATGCTATATCCACCCCTTTCTACCATTCGATGATGACAATGCCGTCTCCGCCAATTCCGGGGGTGCCCATACTACTACCGTGTCCTCCGCCTCCGCCCCCGGCTCCTATGCCGCCATTTTCCCCATTAAACCCTACGTAATATCCAGTATTTCCGTTTGCACCATCTCCGCCACGTCCATATCCAGCACCACCTCCAGAACCACCTGGACCGCCAGAACTAGACGTGTTATCAGTTCCTCTTAAACCACCATGGGCAAATACAGTATTTTGTGCAGCTACTTCTACACTATTTACAGTAGTACCACCTAAAGCACCTTTGTGGTTTCTTTTTTTTCCGCCTTTGCCCCCCCCTGCCAATGTGATTAAATTGCCAATAACCGTTGCTCCACCGTCATTGTTTAAATTGCCTTTTCCCACTGTGATTGAAAGACTATCATTAGGAGTAACCATGAATGCTTTTCTTATTACAAAGTCTCCACCCTGACCGCCATTGTAATTATATCCACTACCACCTGCACCAAAGGCAGTCACTAAAATCTTTGTCACGCCATCGGGTACAGTAAACGTACCATCTGATGTGAATGTCTGCGTGCCATGTGCTTGAATTAGAGTACTTAATACTGAATTAACTGTGTCAATTACCCATGAACCTACATCCCAACTCATGATACAACACCTCCAATCCTTGTTACTGAACTACTAGTATCTATTGTAGTAGTTTTCGTGATTACGTTACCGGAAGGTCCAGTATACTTAGATACTACAGTAGTTAGTGTACTTGAGTTCTTTGTAATTATTGTAACAGTTTTACCACCATCGCCATGCGTTATTGTAACTGTAGTTACATTACCAGATTTACTAATAGTAGTATCTTCACTTGAAAACCCCTGCACATTCATGAGGGCTTCTCTGTTTAATGGCGTACCCTCTACGGATGGTTCGTCCGCCATTTCAACCGTTACAAACTCACTTGTCCCGTCCGCATGAGTGATTTTTCTCCGCCCTGCCTGTGTTGGGATTCTATCTAAAAAATCCTTCATAGCAACCGTTCACCTCCGCTGTTTATCGTTCCGCAGGGGATGTATTCCTGCTTCATGTTTTCTGTCATTTCCTTGCCGACCGCGGCAACCCGTTCCCAATCGTTGACCTCCTGCCAATCCAGATACAGGCTTTCGGGGAACACAGGCAATCCCAATCCAACCAAAAACAACCGCACCAGAGCGGTATAATTCGCTCGAATACGGTTGATTTCCGAAAGCCAAGGTATATTGACTTCCTGCCAATCGGTGTAGGTTGTGCCGTTGAAACTCTCCTTGTAGTTTCTGTATGTTCTGGGGATGTAGTAGCCTTCCTTCTCAAGCCACTGCATCAATTCCTTGTGGTTGCCCTCAATGCGGTTCAAGTCCTGATAGTTCAGTGCGCCCTTATTGTTTTCCTCGTTCGCCTGAGCCGCTCTCGCCGTAACGGTGTCGGATACAGTTCGGTTAAAAATCGGTGTTATCCAAGCCATTAACTACCACCCCCAATGATATATTGGCACTCGCCCTTAATCGCGCCGTTGTAGGTCAATTTCTGCTGAACCATAGTAACAGGCGTTTCATTCGCGAAGTTGCTTGTGAAGTTGACAGAATCTCCAACGTCCAGTTCTGGATATCCTCTGTCTGGCGCACTGTAAGTGTTGCGCCGCAGAGTGACCGCCGCTACCCAGTTTGCGTATGCGATAGCGTCAGTCTGGTTGTCAATGAGCGCATTGCTAACGCCGCTCAAATCCTCGCCAACGTCACTGTATTTCTTCCTGTACTCGATTTTATTCTCCGTAAGGCTATTCCCGTTGATAGTGACAGTACCCGTCCCCTTGAGCGTTACTACGGTCTTGTAGGCGTAGAATTTCGCCGTGCCGACCATTGTTAAGCCGCTGCTCAATACAATCTGTTGGTTCGTATACGCCGAATGGGTGAATGTGTATTCATGCGCCGCATCGGATGAAACCTCAGCCGCATTGACCGCCGCCGTTACCTCCGAGTTTACCTTGATGGAGTTATACTCCACCGACAGGTTGCGAAGGGGCGGTATCTTCGTTGTGGTGGGCGTATCCGTCATTTTGTCAAAGTTGATATCAAATCCTGTCGCGCTGTCATTCTCGCGCAAAATCTGAATATAACCGCCGCGGCTATGGTTCATGATACAACGCCCTGCATTTGCTATCAGCTGCAAGCACTCATTCACTTTGGAGGATGGAAGGGGGTTATGTGTATAGATTGTTTTCAACGCATTATCCAGTTCGATTGTATTTTCAAATCCTGCAAACTTCATAACATCTGTCGCAAGGTCGAACAAACTTCTTCCCGCCGCCGAATACACGCCCTCGTCATAGGTCATTGTCAAGTGGTCTGCCAGACCCGCGCACTTTACGCTGACCTCTGCCACAATGCCAGATTTCGATACATCAAAATCGCCTGTAGAGTAGGACAAGCCCCAAGGTATCCACTCAATAGAGCCGTCCAACAATTCATAGCCGTACTGGTAATTGACAGGCTGTCTGCTTTCCAGATACTCCCATAATCCAGATGGGTTTTCGGGGTCATATCTTCTTTGCGTATCAATCAGCGTAAATTCAAATTCCTGCTTTGGAATCTTAGACGAAAGCAAGTCAATCTCCTTCGTTGAAGAACAACTTGCAATATCATCCGAGCCCAATCGGCTAACCAGACCGTATGTCAAGGAAAGCAATCTCGCCCTGCGGTGCGGTATATTCGAGTTCAGCCAATAGAAGGACAGTTCATTGCATAACGGAATCTGGTCTGCCATTTCCCAATATGTAGTATCAGGCGAGTAGGTTTTATCGAATACAGATACAGAATCTTTCTTTGCCAGAATCCGAAAGCTGTTCGGGTAATCACCCATGCTGTCATCAAACTGGAAGGTCAGACCGGGAAACTGCACATAATCGCCGAATGAAATTTTCACAAGCGGCTTTGTAGTGTATGCCCCTGCATCGCCGCTGATTGTCAATCCTGCATATCCCTGATAGATGGGGTTGCTCTCCGGCGGCAGAGGGTTCTTTCCGTCCAGAATAAATCTGTTTCGTTCCAACGTCTGATAGGTGGATGGGGCGGTTGTGCCGACATCCACGCTATCAACATCACTGTACGGCAAATGACCGTTATCTGTTTGTGTACTCAAGCCGGGTGCGTCTGGGTCTGTCACGCCAAATACAATTCTCACATAAGAAGGATTGCGGAGCGTTTGCTCTGTTTCCTCTTTCCATTTTGCTGTTACTGGATACATAAAACTACCTCCTTACTTCCCTGTATCTATAAGTGAGGCTTTCAGACCTGTAAACATTTTCGGTGTGCCGTTCTCGGACACCCAATATGTAGAAACAGAATAATCTCCCCAATACATTTCCCTTGTGATGAATTTCCCTTCCTTTGGGTCATAGTAGGTTACGTTTCCTATGAAGGTTTCAATCAACTGTAAAATCTTCTGCAATTCCTTTGGATAAATAACCTTCCACTCCAATGTCAATTTCACTTGGCGGCGGTTTATCTTTTGAGCTACCACAACGCCATTTGCATTTCTGCCGCTGTCAACCAACTGTTGACCTTCGTATTCTTGCACAGACGGGCAGGTAATTTCTGTGCCGTTATATTTGATTACTGCCACAAAAACCACCTACCTTTGAAATGCACCAAGACCAAAGTTTATCCCTCGTCTTGCGGATACTTTCTGCTGATTGTTATAAATAACGTCTCCATCTAGTTCAATCTTCTGGTTCAGTTCGATTGGCTGACTGCTACCGTTCGCCATTGCCTGTGACATAGCCGTTAAAACAGCATTAAAAATTGCACGTTCTATCTGGTCATTGCCGCCAACGGCTGTTTTGCCGCCAATACTTCCGACCAGTTCCGGTCCTGCCTCTCTTGCAATAAACAGTTCGCCAGACCGAGGAAAACCGCCATTCGCAAACATTTCTATATTGAAACGCTGCGCCTGTTGCATGGTGTAGCCGCCGACATGACTGTATTTTTTACCAGTCAATCCTGCCAGTGAGTTTGCATCGGAAACCATCTGGTTCAGCATCCTTGTAACCTCATCAGATACTTGCTGCAAGGTCTGTCTGATAGCATCAAACGTGTTGTAAATGCCATCATAGGTCTTGTTGAGGTATTCGCTCATGCTTGTCTTGAACGTGTTCCCGAAAACCAGCGACATAGCGTTTATCTGTGTGTAGAAGTTCTGCATTTCAGATGTGATAGCGGCTTTCGTTTCGCTAAATTTTGCACGAGTAATGTCCCATGCTTCGTTCCACTGTGAAATGTCTGGTGCTTCAACCGATACAACAGGTGCAAGGCTACCACCGCCAGATACTTTGTCTACGATTTCATCAATAACACTGCCTACGCCCTTGACAGATTCTTCCATACCTTCAACGATACCTGCGCCCAGATAAGCACCGACCTCCCGTTTAAACAGTTTGGATGGGGAGTGGATTTCTGCCGCGCTCTTTGTGCCACTAAGTATTCCACTTACAACTTCCTTCACACCAGAAGGCACTAAAGAAAGCAAACCTTTTTTAATGCCCTCCCACATCCATTTGCCGATTTTCTCAATCGTGCGTCCCATGGATGTTACGGCATTGTATACGCCCTGTGGTATTCCTTTAAACAGGTCGATAATCATTTTGATTTTTTCTGGTATTGAAGATGAAATCCAAGTTGAGATATCATTTCCCCATGTAGGGAAGATGGAGGATATTAAAGTTGAAATTGCAGTGCCAATTTTAGATGGCAATTCAGAGAACCAACCAACAATATCACTTATAATCTGCGGTATTGTTTCCGTGAAGAAATTCTTAATTGCAGTCCATTTTTCAGAAATGGTTGTTTTGACGGCTTCCCACAATTCAGAGGTTGCCGTCTTTAATTCATTCCATTTCTCTGGGTAGTAGCTTACAATCTCATCCCATGTTGTTTTGAAGAAATTTTTAATAGAGTCCCATACTTCGACTACTGTTTTCTTAATACCATCCCACAACTTCGCAAGAAACTCTTTTATCTCATCCCAATGCTTTATAGTCATAAAAACGGCTAATATAGCCGCCCCTATGGCAAGCGTCCAAGGACTTAATATAAATCCTGCAATCTTCGGTCCAAGACCAGCAATAGCAGTTCCTATACCAGTAACAATCTCCGAGCCTGCTATCTGTGCTGCGATTGCTTTGGCTATTGAAGCACCCAGACCAGTAAATTTCAATAACGCAACAGCGGCTATGATAGTTGATTCTATCGGCGCAACATCAACAAAACCATTCCACGCTTCAAGCGCAGATGATATAGCTTCAAATATCAGTGTTCCGATATTGGACAGAATGGTGACAAAATCAATTTCCTTTATGAATGTTCCAATTTTTTCTCCTATCATTGCCCAATCTGTACCCTGTACGGCTTTTATCAATGTGGTTAAAATACCGTTTATCCATTTATTAGCCGTATCTGCGGCAAGGACAAAATCGAAAGTAGAGAAAAATGTGTTAAGTCCTTCTGCTATGGATAACCCGAAATTATCCCATTTAAACTCAGTACCGAATGAATCAAGGAAATGCAATGCGGTGTTCAATGCGCCTGCTATTGTTGCCCCTAAAACAGAAAATGTATCGGGCGATATTAAGCCGTTTAAAAAACTTGCCAACCCAGTTCCGAATTTGTCCGCCTTTTTATATATTGCTTCCCAGTCAATGCTACCGAGTGCATCTTGTATCTTCTGACCTAAATCAGCACCAAGGCTGTAAAAGTCTCCTGTTTTAAATGCTTCTTTTATTCTGTCAGCAAGACCCTTTATCTTGGAATCAATCTCGACAGTTTCAAACATATCGGTAGGAAGAAGGTCTCCTGCACCGCCGCCTGCACCTCCATCCGCACCGCCGCTATCGTTCTGCTTGGTGTCTATGATGTGCAATTCATCAAATCCGAGTGTATAGTCCTGCATTTCCTTCAACGCTTTAGCCGCTTTTCCTGCGCCTCCTGCCGTTTTTTGTAGGCTTTTTGCGTAGTCCATCTGCACTTTTTTAGCCTGTACCGCATACCCTTTGCCTGTCAGTGCCGCAATGAATTGTCCCAACATATTGATTGCTTTCGCAAGCCAACTAATGAACGTGGCAAGGTAGGGTGCGACAACAGAAAGAATAGGCTCAAACGCCGCCGCAAATGCGTTTCTCAACTGCATTAAAGCGGACATCATAGAGGAAATATTGGCGTTTACCGATTGGCTGTACTGCGCTAAACTCTGCATACCTTCTGCAAATGCAGACTGTATGGTACCAATCAGCTGAAATACAGTGGAGTACAGTACAGACATACCAATCATTTTAGGCAAAGAAAAACTATTGCGACCGCCAGAGCGACCAAAAAGCCCACCGGATGAACGACCACGAGATTTATTTGAGCGTTTCCTCTGGCTTACTTGTTGCGTTTTTTCGCCCTGTTTTTCCTGCAACCCTTCTTGAATATTTGGTATTTTAGAACGTGCAAGTGCAATAGTATCTTTCAGATTAAGATTTGCTATTTTTGATTTTTGGCTTATTCTCTCCAACTGCTTTTCAAGCGGTTTCATCTGTTTGGCGTTTCCACCAGACGCTTTTAATTCTTCTATGGTTTCGGTCAGAACTCTAACCGTATTTTCCATATTTTTAAATTCTCGTTCTGCCTTTTCGACTTCTGGAAACTTAATTTCACTAAGTCCGAGTTTTTCTAAGTCAACTCTAAATCCATTGATAAGGCTTTTTGATTCCTCTATGGTTTCAGCGAATTTCCCATTATCAATATCCAGAACGCCTGTCATGCCAAGATTTTTTGAAATCTCCTTTTCTATTCCAGAAAATCTGTCTGTTTTTGCGGCGTTTTCAGAAACGCGTCCCATTGCGGCGGCAAGCTGCCCTGCAACGGAAACGGCACTGCTTGTTTCGCTCGTTAAATCAGACATAGATTCTGCGGCATCCTGTATCGGCTCTCCGTTAATCTGCTTTCCCATATCAAAAACAGGGATATCCTTCAAATGACTATAATCTTCAACAGATGCAGATTCTTTTTTCGTCTTTTTTGTGAGTTGTCCGAGATTTACGCCTTTTAACGCAACACCGATTTCCTTTGCGCTTTTTGCGGCTTCTGAAAAGTTGTGTGCTATGATTCTTGCTTGTTTCGCAAATTCTTTTATGCCGTTAATCTCTATTTCTGGTGTTTTAATGCTTTCCAAAACAGATTTAATTTCACGAATTTGCTTTGTAGAATCTCCAGTTCCGCCGATACCCTCAATAGTTTTGCTTAACTTTTTGACAGACTTTTCCGCTTCTGCGGCATCCGCAACAATCTTTATTTCAAGTTTATCTATTTCACTCATTATTCATTTCCACCACCTTTCCATGAGAGATTTCAAAGTTAGACTGCATGGTTTTCAAACGCTCAACAAACAATTCACGCTGCTTTTGCAATTCATCATCGGAAAGAGGTTTGTTCTGCTTTTCGATTTCTTCAAAGAACGGATTTTTGGGATATTCGGATTTCGCTTTTCTTCCTGCCAAATTTCGCTCTACACCGACAGTAACGGCGGCAAGCGTATACTGACCGTTTATCCAATTCAGGTAATCTGCGTTTCTGACACGTTGATTGTATCCTTCTGCAATCGCAGACAATATTCTTGGATTCATTCTCCAAAATTCATCCCACGAAACCCCAATAGCGTATGCCTGTGGGAACCATTCAGCAATCAACAATTCACGAAACGATTTGTAGTTTTTTCTTATTCCGCTTCGCTCTGATTTTCCGCAGCTTCCGCTTCCGTTGTCTTGTTGGCAGCCCGAAAAAAATCAGACTGTTCCATAGCGTCAGACATAGCTTCTGCCATTTCTTCAAAACTTCCGCCAGAAACAATGTGTTTCTGCATTTCTTCCCCGGCTGCACTTCTTCCAATGCCAGCACAGATACCGAAATACGCCCTCATCATAGACATAGGTTTATCCTGCATGACCTCAAGAGAAATACCTTCATCCTCCAAGTCACAAACAAGATTAAAATCAAATTCTTTTGCCTTATACACTTTTCTGTTAATGGTAAAGTTTTTCATTTGCATAACTCCTTTTTCTGAATAAATAAAAAGGGATGGTTTTCTCTCCATCCCTTTTTATTTTATTAGTAGTAATATTCGGCTGAATTGGCGTTTTCTTCGCTATCCGTCACAGCCTGTTCATTCTGCGAATAGCGTTTTATTCCCCCGTGAACGCAACCGTGGTATCCATGCCCTTATATTCCTCAATAGTCAGCGGCATTTCAACTGTCAAAAGTTCGTTCTGGCTGATTTCTGGCTGTGGAATCTGTTCGGGCGGCTGTGCCACAACAAAGAAAGAGTTTTCAAAACCGGGCACGATTGTTTCAAACCACATTCTTTTGCCACCTGTCAAACCCTTGTATTCTGTAATCAGATTCTCCCATTCTTTTCTTGTATCGTCAGTAAGGTTTACTGTGATATTGAAAGAGCCGCCTGTGTCAGATCTACCCTTAACGTATCTTGTAATTTCATCTTCCAGCGCAGAAGCGTCAATCTGTTCTGGCTCAATGGTAATGCCGCCGATAGTATTTATTCTTGTCAGCTTTTTAAAACTCGTTGGTTTTGTTCCTGCTGTGGTTTCCACACCGTAACCGAATGTGATTCCCAAACTGGAAATACCTGCTACTGCCATATTTCATTCCTCCTTTTTTGCATAAAAAAATAAAGCCCTAAACGGCTTTATCACGTTAAACTGTCATTTGCTCCTATTACTCTTTGGAATCTTGCGGTGCTTCTGTATGTATCTCCCTCATTAAATTCTGGAAGGGCGATAACCTTAAACCGCATTTCCTTGAATACATCTGCTACAACAGACATTATTCTGCCTACATCCGATTGGCTTGTGTTTGTGAATACATCGACTTGGAATGTTTCCAAGGTTGCGTTTATGGAAAGTCCTTCAAGGTCTGCTCCACGTTCTGCCGCCGCCATACGATGAATATAGACGGTAGGAAAGATAGCATCACTTAACTTCTTTCCGTTGCTTGTGAAGTATATGGTCGGATATTTCGATTCCAATTTTGGCTTTGCTTTTGTTTTTACGATTGAAAATACAACCGTTCCAAGGTCATAAGCCCATGAATTATCACTCAACCAAACACCTCCTTTGCAACTTCCGCAATCTTTTCTGCTAATTCTATGGAAGTTTCATACATAAATGGGCGAGAGGGCATACCCTTTGTCCAGTGCCATTCGCCGTCACGAAAGTAAAACCATCCTTTTTCTCCATGATTATTTACGTCATACTTCCAACCAACAATGCCAATATCGGGATGCGGATTTTCCTTCCCGACAACGGCTGTACCGAATTCAATAAATTTTGCCCAAACGCATCCAGTGTACACAATCCACGTTGCACCTTTTTTAATAACCGCCCCTTGCTCATAATTGATACTGCTAAGAAGTTCTCCTGTATAAACAGCATCGTATTGAGCAACCTTCATTTTGGCAGTCTGTGCGCCGATTTGAGCGAGTTTTTTCGCAAACTCGTTACATTTATCGGTTAAGCTATATGCGTAGTTCTCAACCTCTTTTACGGCGTTCTGGATGGACTTATTGGACATGATGTTGATTGATATTTTCTTAGGCATAGAACCACCTACAAAATTTCAAGTTCTCGGAATACTTTAAATATTTTTGGCGATTGTATTGCAATCCAGTCAACCATTTCCTCGTTCTCAGCCCATGCGCCATAAATCCCATGCGTATTGGAAGATAAACCACTTTCAAAAAGAAAGGCATGGACTATCTCATGCCTAAGTTTCCTTTTATTTAATTTGATTTTCCCATCTTCCGTTAGGTATTTTTCTTTTGGATTTAACACATAAATCACTTTGTCATAGAAATTGCACAAGGCATCCGCCGATTCCTCAAAATCCGAAAACCGTTCCGGATATTCATCCACAAACATAATTGAATACTTCTCTCCAAGAACATTTACAGTTTTATTTTCCATACTGCACCTACTTTACATTCTTTTGCAAAAGAAACAAGTCAACCGTCAGCCCTTCATCCGCAACGCCTTTGACAATGTAATCACAACTCGCTTTATCGACCATTGCCGCTTTATACTGCACCGCTGATTTCTTCCACACCAAATCCCCGACAGACAAAGGAAGTTTTCCCTTGTCATCGACTATCTGAACGAAATTTGTTGAATTATCAACACCAAACTCCTTAATAAGAGATTCGCTCAATTTGTTGCTGATTGAAGAATAGAAGGGAACTGGTACATCGTATCCCATTGTGTATTCCCCTGTTTCTATCGGTACTTTGTTTCCGTCCACAGTGATGTATTTCAAATTCCCATCCTCGTCCGTATCATAGACAGGGACTTGACCGATTTGCTTTGCATAGAACATCTTTTGTCTGTTAATATCGAGCATTTGAAACCACCTACTCATGATTCATTCGTTCCTCAAGAGTATCAAGCCTATGATGTGCAGATTTAAGGCTCTGCTCCAACTTGATAATCTTATCATTGTGCTTATTGATTTCTTCTCTCATTGTGGATATTTCCGACTTTATTTCCTGTGTTGTTCCTGCGATAGCATCCAGTTTCATATTGATTCTGGTGTTATCCTTCACACGCTCCTCAATATCCTTTGTGTCTGTATGCTTGCTACTTTTCAACCCGAAAAAGACGGAAAATGCCAAAGATACTATACTTATGAGGTATGCTATTTCGACTTGCATTTCTGTACCGCCTTTCTGCTTAATAATTGCGCATCAGCCCACCGCCACTTGATACGATGCACCCCTGCTGCCGTTTCGTTAAGAAATAGAAATTTATCGAATTTAATTGAAAATTAAGCGGAAAATGGGTGATAAAAATGAATGAAATAATAAATATTAAAGATTATTTAAAAGAAAATCAACCTTTATTCTATAGAATTATTGAAACTATACTTTACACTTTGAAACAGCAACGCACCAAAAACGACTAAAGGGGTCGATACCAACCCCTTTAAAGAACCTTTACAAACGGGTATACGCCAAAGAACAAATCCTCTCTATTCTTCCAAGAACGGCTAACTCCGTTTTCAGAATAGCTTTCCATGTAGGCTTCTCCCGCTTGCGAGCGGTCATACACTGCCAAGTCAACGATATTGTTTTCAAACCTCTCTAAGTCAGACAAAATATCTTTTTCGGTGTATGTTTCTGGATACATACGCTTTATGGCAATCTCTTTTTTTGCCTGCTCTATCAGTTGATTTAAGAGTGGGTTTTCTTCCTTTCGGTCGAATACCACAGTATCGTCCTCGTCAACGTGAAACTGCCGCAGTCTGATTTTTACTTGCTCTAAAATGCTGTAATCAGCCATAAGCAATCACTCCCCTTACATGCCAAACGCAGACAAGATATACTGTTTCAACTCTGTGCCGTTCATTTCAGCTGCGCCACCAATGCCAACCTTCAACGCCAACTGTCGCAGTTCATCGACAGGCATGCGCGCGATTTCGCTTTTTGTATAGGCTTTCTTGCCATTAGAATCTGGAACTTCCTCGAAAGGCTCATACCAGATGCCGTTATGTTTTACTTTGTGGTCGAATTTCATTTAACCGACCTCCTTTTTAGTAGCATTTAATAACATAGGTGCTGTCCATTCTCTCATAAGAGGGCAGTACAATTTCGGATGCAGTTGTTTTTGTCTGCACAGGGTCATTAGAAACCGTTACCGCAACCGCAACGCCTGTATTGACAATGGATACATCCGCATCTTTGCTGCCCATCAGCGTTCTTTCTTCTGGTGTAGTACCGTACCATGTGTTGCCCAGTGCGCCGTTAGGAATCAGTGTTGCGAAACCATCGGGATAGAACTGAGCGGCAGTACCATCCTCTTTTTTGTACTGCTTGGAATAAACAACAATGTTAATTCCAAGTTCGTTAGAAAATATTTCTTTCACACGATTATCATCCATGAAGATATTTGCTGTTGCGTTCTGTGCCAAAATTGCGGATTTGATTTGCTTATTCTGTTTCAGATAGCCCATGGTCTGTCTGGAAACAATCATAGCAAAAGGTCTTTCTCCTGTTTTGGCTTCTACGGAATCCATTGCTTTCGCAATATCTCCCATAGGGTCAGAATTTTCAACGTCAGACCATTTATCAGTTGTTCCGCTCAACTCTGCAAAGTTGTTTGTTTTGTAATCGCCGTTAGGGTCGTAGTTGTATGCGTATGTAGCACCGTTTGCCTCAATAGAAATCTTAGGAGAGCCATCAGCAGGGGAGAGCAACTGCATAATCATTCTTTCGGGTACAACCTTTGCACCTTCAATCAGAGTGTTTGCATCGTCAAAGATTCTGCTCAAAACATCTGCTGCGTAAGGGTAGGAAGAATCCTGCACACGCATGATTTCCTGTTCATCAATTTCCTTCACAAGCATGGATTCACGGAAGAACGCCATTTCTTTCTCTGTCATCTTAAATCCTTCTCTACTTCTCAGTGTAGAAACTGCATCAAAGTTAGAAGGAGACAGGGAAACAGGCAGACCTTTTGACGTTTTAATCCACTTCAAATCAAGCCCCATTTTCTTTCTCGCAGGGAACAACCCAGCACCAAGATATTCTTTTGCATTGCTTGCAACCTCTGTCTGCACAAGGGCAATCGCCTTTGCGTTATATACATCTCTAATGTTCATTACTTTACACCTCCTTATTCAAATACAATCAGTGGCAGTGCCGTCTTTACCGCCTCTGCAATCGTAATTCCTGCGTTCGCGTTTGCATTTGCTTCATTTACGCAAGCAAAAGCCTTGATGATAGTTCCGTTAGTGTTAGAATCATACACGTCATAAAGCAGAATACCGACTGCCGCCGAATCACCGCTTCCACCATTTACCTTTTTCCCCTCTGCGGAAATAGGATTCCCAGCCTTACAAACGCCTTTTGTAAAAGCCGATGCATCCAGTTTTATAGGAACGAACAATTCTCCACCAAGTTTTCTTTTCAGAATTTCTTTCTGTGTAGTTACATTTGTTTCAGTGAATTTCATTTTCATACCTCCTTACATATAACTTTTCAAGACAGATTCAGCCGTTTTATTTGCATCGGACCATTTACTTCCGATTTCTTTTGCAATTTTTTCAGCCTCCGTCTGCGTTTCTCCACCGCCATTACTGCCGTTAGGGTTATGGGAATTGTTTGCAATCTCCTCCTCTTTGGCTTTGGCAGCAGCCGTTTCTTTATCAGAGATAATCTGACCAAGAACGTCATAATTAAATGTGCCGTCATCCTTCACAATCTGTGCCGCCTGTTCAGCGGTTACCTTGAATTTTTCAGCCGCCGCTGTTCTCTGGTTTGCCAATGTCTGTGCCTTTTCAAGTTCTGCGATTCTTGCGTTTGCCGTTTCCAACGCTTTGTTGGCTTTTTCGGTCTCAGACAATCCATTGGATTCCAATTCGTCAATCTTAGCCTGTAATTCATCTGCTTTATCGGCTTTTTCTTTGTACTGCGCTACCTTGTTTTTCTCGTTCAGCACTTCCTTGTTGCTCTGATTCAACAGATTGGTAATCTGCTCATCTGTTGCTTCTGGAAAAAGTTTCAGCACATCTTCTCGTTTCATGGTTATTACCTCCTGTTCTTTTACTCACGCTTTTGTTACCGCAGGTCGCGCCTGCTGAGTTTTGCTATTTACCGCATAGCTGCTTATTTTTTGCAAACAAAAAACAGCCCATAAGGACTGTTTAAGTTTTCGTGTATTTAAGACTGCATCTGCAATTTACAATTTCCTCTGCACCTGCCCCTAAAGAGTAGTCACGAGGGAAGGACATTTCAGATGCCCCAATATGAAAAGAATCGAATATCCCGACTTTATACCCATTCGCTTCGGCGTGTGTATGCCGCACCTTATCATCAAGCATGGTTATCCAAGTCTTGTACTTATAACCCTGCTTAACCATTCTGGTGTATTCTCGGTAGTTGCCTATGGTATTTGCTTCGTTCGCCGCAATATTCATGGCACGCTCAACAGATGTAAAGTAGGGCGTATCCTTATTTTCAACGGTTGTTCGGATAATATCTTCTGTGATTTTCTCCGAATATTCTTTTATGTATGCTGGTGGCTCTCTGACCTTTAGAAACTTCAACGCCGCCTTTTCGTATTCTGTGGAAAGACCTTGAATGAAGTCTCCTTCATTTCCTTCTTGTTCCAAAAAAGCATAAAAAAAAGAAATAAAAATCGGCTCAAGTTCTTTTGCCAACTCAAGCCGTTCTTTCTTTTCTTCGTCAGATATTTCCATTTCGCCGAAATAGGTTTCATATACAATTTTCTCTGTATGCAATTCGTCATTTGGGATTCTTGACATGAAACCACCTCTTTATTCTTCTGCAACTGTTTGGGATTGTTTTGCAATCTCAGCTGCCCTGCGTTCCTGTTCTTCCTTTTTCTCTGCTGTCTGCCACAAAGCATCCATGTAAGGCTTGGAAAGAAGGAAGGTTTTTTCGGAATCTCCCCACAGACCAACTGTTTTAACCGCAATAAGAGGGTGTATTCCTGCCTGCAACAGTTGGTATAGCGTCTGTGATTTTGTATACATATTATCCTGCGGACTATGATTTATCTGCACATCGAAATCCCTTGAAGTAATGCCCAAATCATCATGCTTAATGCGAATGATATTCAGCACTACCTTTGCAAGGCGTTTCTCTGCCGCTTTTACGATAGGGTCTTTCAGTTTTGCCCTTGTCTTAGAGAAGTCCCATCCGTTACGAAGCTGTACCGCACCCTGCGTATCACCGCCAGAGTTATTATTGTTTTTATTTGGGATTGCGAGGATAGAAAGGGCGTTATCCCAAAGGTCATCCTTTGCAACCTGTGATTCTGTCTGGTTCAGTTCCTGTGTCATGATATCGACATCGGCTTTGTTTTCTCCGTTATTAGACCTGACTACCAGCGCGCCTTGCTGTTTCATTTTCTGATATGTCTCGCTATCCACATCACAGTTTACGAATTTCACCCATGACTGAACGAACTGCTCAATAGAATCCATGCGGTTTGACTGCATGTTGTTTATGGAATCTAGGATATCAATGACAAGCTCAATATCCGACAACCTCTCATGGTTATTTGGGTATTCCACAATCGGTATGCCGCCGAAAGCATGAAGTTTCCAATTCGTAACCTCCGAATTATGTATTTCGCAGGAATGTGTTTCAGTGAAGCACAATTTATACCATTCGCCATTCTTATTTTTCAATTCCTGCACAGCCAGTATCGGTTCTTCTGTGCTGCGGTTGTAAATAACAAAGGTATTTAACGGAGTGGGGGATACAATGCGAAATTTTATATCTCCATCCGAAAACTGAGCTGCCTTAAAGGAAGTGCCTGTTGCCGACTGCCACTCTCCAGACTTAATATCCTTTGACTGCTTATCAACATCAACCATGTAATCATTCAGAATATCTACAGCCTTGTTTATCCGCTCATCATCCTTGCGGCTAACAAACTGTACAGGTTCGCCGTAGGTCTGACCGACCTTGAACTGTACAATCTCATAGGCGTGGTTTTCCACAATCTTATTTATAATATCGTCACGCACAATCTTCTGGCGATAACGTATCGGTTGGTCTCCCTTGTAGTAGTGCCAGAGGTAATCAATCGCTGTTTTATTGAGATTGAAAATACCTATGCACTTGCCGAGTACGCTTATGATGTTATCAGGCGTTATCTTTTCTGCGTCCGTATACGCCACTTTTCTGCCATAGCACCCACGCAGGACATCTTGAAGTGTTCTACTGTTCATAAAGCACCTCCTTTCCGAAAAAAAGACAAAACAAAAAACACCGGCAAGCACCAGTGTTCGTCTGTTCGCATTATTCTTTATTATAACTATAGCAGATTTTTTCGGGACATTGGGGACAACTTCTCATTTTTCAAGAAAACGATAGAACATTTTCTTGACGCTGTCCTCTGTATTTCCGCCGATACGCTTTGCAACGTCCCCCCAAGACAACCCATCGACAAATCTAAGATGAATAATGCGCCGCATGTGGCTGTCCTCAACGGTCGCAATAAATGATTCTATCTGATTGATAGTTTCCATGATTTCCATTTCTAAGGCGCAAAGTGTAGATTTTCTGGAATAGAGCAGGGCTTTCTTGCGGTTGTATTCAGGATAGGGAAATCCTTCAATGGTAAAACTCTGCCAGCCGCCAATTCCACCAGAAACCTTGTCTCTGACGCTACCGTCTTGCTCGATTCTTGCTATCTGTTTTTCAAGGGTGTTTATTTTCTCTCGCACCTCAACGCATTCCTGCTGTAAATCAGTGTATTGTTTCAAGATTTCTTTCGTCACCAAGACATACCCCCTCTGAATGGATTGATAGCCGCTTCCACTTTTGCAGTATTATTTGGATTTTCTATGAAAATTGCTAACTGTGTCAAACTATCCGGAGCGTCATCGTGATTATTTTTCCCAATGCTTACAAACATTCCAAGTTCTTCCATTGCTGCTTGATACTCATTGTTTCTTTTGTATCTATGAACTCCTAGTTTTGCATCTTCTTCAATTTGACTTTGGCTCAATCGAGCAGGGGATATAAATACAAATTTTCTTTTTATGTCCCCAGAGTAAGCAATAATTTTCGATAATTTGTCAATTCTATTTGATGCTTTTTTGCTTGTACAGGAGCATTTATAACCGTTTGCAATCAGACTTTCATCTACATATTTGCAATAAAGTTCTCCACCTGTATCTCCCTCGAATCTTAGTTGCCTAATCTCATTTCCCATTACGCGTCCAACAACAAGCGGTATTGTGATTTCTTTTGCGCCTTTGTTAAATACCCAGTCATAAATATAAACATCCCCATTTTCATATTCAGCACCAATAGGCATTGAAAGGCTATCTCCTCCGCCCCATGCAACGTCTACAACTCCAATACGTCTGAAATCACCATCTGGAAGAATACCATTAAAATATCTGAGGCTATCAGTTTCAAACAGCAAACCTTCACGAACATAAGGGCTTTGCATGAATTTAGCCATCCATTCAGCGTGGTCTAATCTTTCTCTCATTTCTCTGTAGTATTTGGTTGAAAATCCGTTTATTTCGTAATCAAAATTACTTTCGTCATTTTCATCCAGAGCAGGAATTTTTCTAAATCTATATTCTGTATCATTTTCATACTGCTTTCTGAGTCGTTCCAACGGGTCTAATACATTCCATAGAGTGCCGACCATCAATTCTCTTGCACCATCATTTTTTCTGTCTACCATTTTGTTCAAATACTCTTGGAAGGTATTCTCCATTCTGACAGGGCTTAGTGAATGTTCTCGGTCACGAACTAAGTCATCTACATATAAATATCCATCTTTTGAAACGTCAACTGCACCTGTCCATGTTCCATCAATACCTCTACAGGTAACAGTTGCGAATCTGTCTGAATTTCCGAGAGTAATAGTAAACTCATCGGAGCTCTTGTCCAAGATAACAGGTTTATTGATGTAACGCGGATGCCAATAATAAAATAATTCTTGAAATGAATATTCTTCTGTAGAAATCAAATTTAATAACTCTTTATAAAAACCTTTTGCAAGTATGCCAGAGTGCCCGCCCATCGCATTATGGCTATTGGGTCTGCGAAGCATAATCCAGTTCAAGAAAAAAATACAAGTAGTGGATTTACCGACGCGGCTTGGCATAGATAACCCATAGAATTTAATTTTTCTGTTTTCTAAATCTTCAAGGTCTTGTACGACAACATTCAGCGTCTTTCTTCTTGGAGAATAGAATCTTTTGCTCCAGTGCCTATTTTTTTCCATGTAAAAAATAAAGCTTTCCAATTTTTCATAGCTCTCAAGTTTTAGTACTTCATAATATTTATTTAAGAGATTGTATTCTTGATTGTTATCTTGAGCGTATTTTTCCAGAGTCCATATATCAGAACCTGTCATGTTTAAAACTAGAGTTTCGATAATTTCTTTTGCCCTTTTTGTCAATGAAAGACCGTATTCAATATCTTTTTCAGTCTCAATAGAAACCTTTGCAGCATCACAGTATAATTCTATAACCTGTTCATTGATTCCGTTATTCGATATGTATTTCTCGTAGTCCTGTACAGCACTTATCAATTCAAAACTTGCCATTAAAAAAGCACCTCCGCTCAAATAAGCAAAGGTGCAAAAATCCTTTGCCCTCAGATGTTTAGGGTTAGCGGCTAACTTCCAAATTGTTAGTCGGTAATGATATTATATTTTATAAAATTCTCTTGTCGGTGCATGGTATCTTCTTCCGTCTGGACAAAGAATCATAGTCTGTTCTTCAAGAGAAGTAGGGTGGTAGAATTTTTCTACAATTCCAACCACGCCACTCACGCCACATATTACTTTATCTCCGATATTGATTGCATTTTTAATCCTAAAATTACTCATTACTCGTAACCCCCTCAAATTCCTAAAACCGCTTTTAAAACAGTTACACACCCCTTGCGAGTTTCATCGTCTATGCAGTTTCCACATTTGTTATATATACAAATGGATAAATTGCATTTCGTATTTTCGTGGGCGTTTCCGAATTTTTCAACAAACTCTCTGAAATGAACGCCGCTAATTTCAACGTTGCTCAGCGCATTATCAACAGTTTCTTCCGCCAATTCTTCAAGTGTTTTTCTTTTCATTACCGCACATACCTTTCTTTCCTTCTCCACGCCTCATCATTGTACTTCTCAAGCCATTTGCACCGCTTTGCGATACATTTATGCTTATAAGCAAGCTCCTTGTTCAACGCCCCAGTATGAGCCTTGCAGTGGCAATATCCGATTGCGTTCCCTATGTATTTACCCGTTATTGATTTCTCTCTCATAGGCAAAATCCTTGCATAATACCAGTCTTGCAATTTTAACACATTCTTTTCGGTTGTCAGTATCGGTGCATTTACCGTCTTTGTTGTATCTGCAAGTTCTTAAATCGCAATCACTCATTTTCGCAACTCCTCTTTAAATTTGAGAAATTTCTCCAGTTGTTCTTGGTCTTTTTCAGTCCCGAACAGTGTATCAGGGAATGGCTCGCCTTTTATGTACATGTTGAAGTATTTTGATGCAGTAGGCACGCTGATGCCGATATGTCTTGCAGCCTTGGAAAGCGTCATTCGTCCGCTACAGAACGATTCAAACGCTTCAAAGAATTTTTTCTTGCTTATGGTTTTTACGCCTTGCGCCATTACAAACACCGCCTTTCGTTTTCAATCAAATAATCGGGATAACTTGTGCGTCTCCGATAGGCAGAAAGGGTGACATCCAATCTGCCATCGGCATTTTTTTAATTCAAGTGGGATTCACGCAACCAACACTTTATTCTGGTGCGACCAAACCTCTTAGATGGGCGTGGATTTGCACCGCGCATGAACTGCATTCCTATCAGCGTCCTCCGTACGATATTGTACCCGACCACTATCAGCTCTTAGATATAAGCGTATACCTATTCCGCCACCATCTACCATAATTCAATTTTGAATTATCCTACGCCTACTCACAGACTAATAACCCGGGGTAAGTCCGCTTTATCGCAGACCTAAAAGACTGCTTTCGACCCACGCATTTTTACAACGATTTTAACCCATAAGGTTGCGAGTAAGGTTTTCATCGTGAACCCTAACGCCAACAGAGGGATTTGAACCCCCATGTCGGATTCTAACCGACACAATGGTTTTCAAGACCACGCCGTTATAACCGTTTCGGTATGTTGGCAGAGGATGGGGATTTAAAAGACACCATCTCTAATAGTGAAATCCGAATCGACCTCACCTAAATCAAGTTTCTATCCAATCCCCATCATGATTTTTCAGTTTTGAGTTTAATGTCAGTCACGAAACCAGAAAAACGGACTGACAGGGTGTTTGTCGATTTTTGAAGGGTAGGTTTTATATGCGGTCAGTCAGCAGAATCAATGATTGCGATAAACCACGATACCGAAAGACCGCAAATGGATTCTCTCGGACTTGAACCGAGGACCGTCCGGTTATGAGCCGGATGCTC
>ERZ779843.223-NODE-223-length-91950-cov-6.077012_pt1 | contig 91950 bp, 75 predicted proteins | sample MGYA00511560_ERZ779843 | MGnify/ENA primary metagenome ERZ779843 (study PRJEB29588, sample SAMEA2158062) | human gut metagenome | biome: human gut; feature: human-associated habitat; material: faeces | place: Denmark | collected 2008/2010 ... | reverse complement strand
TAGACAGCACTGATAACAAATATGCCAATGCATAAGTATCATTCGAATAATAATACTGCAAACTCATTCCTATGAATGGATTACTTATAACCAAACATGAAACTATCGTTTTTACCATCAAATTGTCAATAGCAAACAAATTAATAAAAAATATGTTACCAACACTATAAACACACAAAGTTAAAAATACACTCCAAAATGGAAATATTGTTCCAAACTGTAACTTGTCTATAATTTGAGGCAACCATCTTCCTAGCGATAATTCCCAAAAAGAAGCTTCATATATACCAGAATTCCACAAACTATCAGGGCTGCGGAGTATATTACTATACAAGCAAAAATGCACAATTAGCCCCCAAAAAATAGTAACTATAATTATCATTTTATTATTCTGCCACCAATTCAAAATTTTTTTGTAATTTTGCATCGTTATTCCCCTTTAAATTCACTTTTATCGTTTATGGTAATATATATTTTTTCACCACTCTAATTTTTTGCACATTTTTAACAACAACTCCCATTACAAGGAATAACACAACGCCTCCCCAAAATCTATACCTAAACATTTCATAATATTTCCATTTTGTAAGTTCCAAAAATGTATCAATAAAATACCAATGGATCAAATACACTCCAAATGTTGTAGAATTATAAAAATCAACAATTTTTTTATACCAAATTCCTTTTCCATTTATAGCAACATTTTTCACAAACAAAAAAACTGCCATTGAATATAAAATACACGGCACATTCATATAACCTTTAAACAAGCCATTAATCATACCATCCCTATAAGACAAATACCACGTCCCAAAAATATGAATCAATACTCCCATTAATCCAAAAGCATAAATTCCATATCTGTATTTCTTTTTAATTTCAATATTATCAATCAACCATCCACATAAAGCATAAAATATATACTGATCTCCAAAAAACATTTTTAAAGAACTATTATAGGGAATACCTTTCGGGAACACACTAGCAACAAACGGAATTGCATAATTCAACACAAAAGCAGTTATAACAATATAAAGATAACACCTATTTCTATTTTCTTTCGGTATTAACGACAATACGGGGATGCTTAAATAAACTGCAAACAAACCCACAAAAAACCAATATATAGATACATATTTAGTATTAACAATTCCATCTATTATTCCTCTAACAGATGATGTATCAAAATCATTTTTTTGAGTCACTCTAAAATAAATCACAGCAAATACACTCCATATCACAAATGGAATGACTGTTTTTGAGCATCTTTTCTTAAAAAATGTTTTTGTACTATATTTTTCTCTGTAATTCATGATAGTCGCACCAGTAATCATATAAAATACTGGTACTGCAAAATAAAAAATGCATTCAATAAAATTTGCCGAAATCCAATACGAATCATAGCTAAATCGCCAAAATGCATTATTAGTATGCAATAAAACAACTGCGAGACACGAAATTACATTCAGTATATCTATATATTCTTTGCGCTCTTCCTTTAACATTTTTATCTTTAATAGGCTTGCGTCTATTCCTTTCTATTATTTTTTATTATACCCACAAAACACCTTGGAAAAAATGTAATGGCTCTCCCTATTCTATAAGACCATGATGTCTCAATAACATATCTCTTTTTTATCTCCTCTTCATAATTCTCCTGTATTTTATTATACTTTTTCTGCATAGCCTTACATTCTTCTTCACACTTCTTCAAAAAATCATCTATCCCATCCAATCTCAACCGATGATCCTCTAACTGCTCCCATTGCTTCTTATCTGTTTCCTCTAAATCATTATCTATGTGACCAATTAGCCAATCAATCCGTCCGTTTAAACTATCATATTCAAATTTTCTTTGTTTTTCTTGTATTTTTTCTAATCTGTCACTATAAGTACAAGCCATATCATAATCTGATACACATTTTTTCTTAATAGGCTTTACTATCGCTTTTTTCAGCCAATCCTTACATCTCTCTTTTTCTTTTTCCAGACATAAATTTACGTTCTTATAGTCAATCACTCTGTTGGTCTGCAAAAGTGTTCTCATCCCACTCGAAGAATTAACAACTTGATCTTCCAAATGAAACAGTGATAAAAGCGAGTAAAACCGGCTTGCTCCACGTTCTTTATTGACATAAACTGCAAATGGTTTATTGAAAATAATTGCAAAACAAACCCCATGAAATGAATCCGTTATCAGAAATTCACAATTTTTAATATGCGACAATAATTCTTCATTTCCCAAATTACTTAATGTTGGAATATTCCACATCCATTTTAGTGTATCCTCTTCATTCCAAACATCCGATGCTGCATGACTTTCCACTCCCAACACATCTTCTGCAATATGCATCAATTTTTCTTTTTCTTTGTTAGGATCAAGAATGTAACCAAAGATAAATGGTTTTTGGGGAAGTCTATCATTTCCATTCTCTATTAAAGCATTCCAGCTTTCCTGATCGCACATAAAAACAGGATCTAAAACCCACTCTGCAGAAACTCCAAGCTCTTCTTCCGCCAACTTGATTCCGCTTTTTTCTCTAACCGAAAAGCTATCAAATCTTCGCAAAAAATAAGCAAGTCTCTCTTTCTGCTCTATCGTCCCCGAAAATGTATCCTTTGCAAAGGATGCTGCATATGCGATTTTTCTTTTATCATTATTTACCCATTCTAAATCCGCATATCCATCCAGGAGGCTCAACATTTCGCCCGTAAACAACTGATCAGAACCTACAATAAACGTATCACAATAATTATTATATTCCCGCTGACCTACATATCCTTTCTTTGCTGGTAAAATTGCATACTCCGGATATGGCAACTTTTTATATCGGCAATACTTCGGTGTTGGATCCCATTCTAGTCCTTCTGGTTGTGACAGCATTACCGGCGAATAGCCCATTTCACACAGCATCCTATACAATGCATAATAAGTCAATGCTCCACCGCAATTTACATTCATCCATGGGCCTACTATTCCAATGTGATAACGGCTATTCAATGCCCCCTCTACTGCGTCAATAAAATTTCCATTTTCATACAAATGTTCAAAATATTCTTTCCCAATATTTCCTTTAATCCTTGTATGAATCCGATTATCAATCAGCCATTCTTTCGGCGTCTCATAGCACATTTTTGTTTTATTGTATACTCTTTCAAACAACTCATATCCTTTGAGCGTATTAATTATTACTGCACTTGTTCCTCCATCATCATCAAGTTCAGATTTTCTTTCCCGAATCCCCCAAAAATCCCCCAATGTTATATCTGAAACATGAGGTGTTTCCGCAAATTGACATTCATAACAACTTTTTCTTAATATAAGTTCCGAATGAAATCCTTTTTCATATTCGTTTTGTTCATATTTTTTTTCTGTTCTATCGCCATCTTTCAGGTTTAAAAACATATTAAGAGAGCTTTTTCTCCATCCTTTTTCCTTTGATCTGAATTCAACCGACTGAACCTCTTTCTCCTGAGATTCACGGATATAATCCTGAAGCATTTTATTAGATGGCACTCCATGACATAATATATCTACAACATAAACATCCTCATCATTTTCTCCCAGAATATTTCTCAAACCAGCTGCCTGACAAGGTGTTCCACTAAACAACACTTTTCTTTTTTCTTTCTGGAAACATTCTATTTCTTTATAAATTTTTCCAATATCACTCTGAACATATTTTGATTTTCTTAATAATTTCAAATCTTCTGAGCGCTCTATTTTTATATGGGATACTTTACATTCTGCCCCCATAGTAGCACCAAATACAACACCACCATTTTTCAGGATTTCTTCAGCTAAAAGTGTAAATATTCCTCCAGATGAACTTTCTTTACGTACCTCATCCTCCGCCTGCGCTGCAAAACACTTTATAATTTCGCTCCCTTTTTGTATCTCATTTAAAACTGGACATGTCTTTCGACACATATCACATTGAATACATAACGTATTATTGATCGATGGTTCCATAAAGCCGAGCGCATCCGGAACCATATTGATCGCTTCAACTGGACAAACATTATCACAAGCAGCACAACCTGTGCAAAATTTTCCACAATCATTTATTTCTTTTAATAAGAAGTTATCATTTTTTTTAAGCTCACTCATAGAACTCTCTCTCTTTCAATAATACTTATTACATTTTAAAGCCAACCTAAAATCAAAAAATACAACCATGCTAAATTATATTTCCAATTAGATAATTCTCCTGGTTTAATTCTTTTGCTTAACTTCCATAATCTTTTTTTCGTATCCTTGTATCTTTTAATATTATCTTTTCGATATGGATACATATTACGCAAATCTGTAAAATTGAATCCAAAATAGAATTTTAAAGCTCCTCTGTATGCTTTTCTATTTTTCCCATCTAATTTATCCAGAATAATGTCATATGCATCATACGCATTAAACTGACGCTTTTCCCAGGCTTCTGCGCTTTGTGTCAAACTGGAAGGCAAATAACGATATTCATATAACATATCCGGTATCAATGTAACTCGTTCCAGCTTCTCTAATGCCTCAATAACCCATAATTTGTCTTCATATGTATATACTCTATTTGTAAACTTCACAATACTTCCATACGCCTGCTTTATTTTTTCGGCATTCCACACCTTATTCCATGGATAACCACCACCACACAAAAAATTGTCTGACGCTATTTGAAACACTGCTTCCGATGCTTCTAAATTTTTCATTTCTTCCGTCACCTTATGCTCGGTTATCTGTCCATCTGCTGTAAAATCTTTCCATCCAAAAACAACACAATCTGTCTGATTTTTCTTAAAAACATTCAATATGATTTCCCATGCATTTGGAATTAATAAATCATCTGAATCAATGAACGTTAGATATTTTCCATCCGCCAGTGAAATTCCTGCATTTCTTGCAGCACTAACACCTGCATTTTTCTGATGAACAACTTTCACCCTTTTATCTAAGGCCGCATAATCATCACAAATTTTTCCACAATTATCTGGCGATCCGTCTTCTACTAAAATCAGCTCAAAATTGGTAATTGTTTGTTTTAACACACTTTCAATCGAACTTCTCAAAAATTCTTCCGGCGTTTTATATACTGGCATAATAACGCTAATAGTTGGTTGTTCTTTCATACTTTCCATCCTAATTTGCTAATTTTCCATCTTCTGTGAAACGATTATCTTTTTTCTTTTTATGATGTGCCAACACAGAATATCCAAAAAACTTTGTTTTTCTTAATATATCTAATTCTTTAAAATGAATATTATTATAATAGTCTGGTGCTTTTTCTTTCAGCATACAATCATATTTAACCAAATTCGCTTTGTGTTCCGCACTTACCGATATATAAAACATAATTAAATACTGCCAAAAGCATGTTCCAAATAATAACTTATCAAATATCTTTTTAATCTCTGGACGTTTTACATTATTTTTCAAATAGTCCAAGGAAACCTCTATTACCTTATATTGCTCCATATAATGTTTTTCAAAACCGCTAAGACTCATACTTTGTCCCACTGCAGCTCGCCGGTAATAATATAATGGCATATCAAAGAAAGAAATTGTCTGAGCCTGGTTACACGCCTTTAATACAAATTCCGTATCCGTATAAAAACAGTGTTCTGTAACTTTCACATTTCCATTTTGAAGTAATTTTGTTTTTATTGACAAACTGTGCATAAAAGGTCCAAATTCCGGGACATCTTTAATTTGATATTCTTTTAGCAGCTTGCATCCCGGATTACAGTCTTCCGTAGTAATCACCTTTCCCGAATCGCTATCATATGTAATATACGGAGCAATTACTAAATCACTAGGATTTGTTTTTAAGTATTCTATAAACTTATTCAATGCTTCTGGTTCATAATAATCATCACCGTCTAACTGTTTAAAATACATTCCTTTTGCTTCTTTTATTCCTGTATTAACAGTAGACCCCCATCCACCATTTTCCTTTTTTATCAATCGGAATGTATCAGGATATAATGCATGATATTCTTCTGCAATCTCAGCCGTATTATCACTGGAACCATCATCAACAACCATAATATCCAATTCCCCCAAAACATTCGATTTTAAAAACGGGTCTAAGCATTCCTTTAATGTATACGCAACATTATACGCTGCAATCGATATTGATAATACTTTCATATCAAACCTCCAACTATTTTTTTAATATATACTTTACCGTATACCTCACCCCATGCTCCTTAACACATCTGATTCCTCCCACAATTTTCCGACTCCACTTACATTTCTCTTCTGCTTCCCGAATCGAATATAAAGCCATATCCCGAACCAGCTCTTCATAATAAGGAGTCTTTCGAGCATAATTCCAAAACGTTTCTCCAAAATCCATCTCCGGATGATACCATGGTTTTTCAGAGCCTGCATAATGTATGATTTTGGGCTTCTTTCTTGCTTCAAGATACATCTCATTCAGCCATGCTGGTGCCTTTACTACAATCTGATTTTTCCGGATTCCGGCATAGTCCACCATCATATTCCATGCCATATCCAGATAGCGCACACTTCCTTCGCAGAGTTTATTCAGAATATCCTGATCCAAAAGCTGGAACTTCTGAGAAGCTGCATATTTCAGTTTTTCTTCTACCGTATACACCTTACGGAACTCTTCCAGATTCATCAGCAATGTTCCTGCCTGAAAATACATATAAGGTTTCTTTAATTTCAGCACCTGATCCATATATGCCTTTTTATTCGGTTCATAGCCGTTGTAGAGTCCTGCCGTATCGGCATCATGACAGGCTCCCAGCAGAAAGCTTTCTATGTTTTCGTTATATAATTCAGCCACATCGCTCTCCACTACCATATCTGAATCCAGATACAATATCTTCTGATACGCAGGAAGAAGTTCCGGCAGCACCAACCTAAAATATGTCTCAACGCTGAAATGTCCCCGGATATAAAAAGAACATCCCTGTATATACGACGTTGGATCCAGATAACGAATACTGAAATTACTCCTATTCTTTATCATTTTTTTCAGGATCTCTTTATTCTTTTCCGATATATTTTGTGTCAATATAAGGATGTCATAATTGTATTTACTGCTGGAGCATTCACATATACTTACCAGCAAAGTTGCCATATATGGAACAAATTTATCGTTACACGCAAATGCGACTGCAATATTTTGTTCTTCAAACGCCGGTAGCACAGAGACCGGTCGTTTTGTCTCTGTATGAAAGACGATAACCGTCTGTAAAGATTTTATTTTTAAATTTCTAGTCCTTTTTAGATGTATATAATAAAGAGTAAGTAGCCGTTCTCCCAGATGTCCCGGTGTTCTCCTTCCTTCCACGGAATAATCGTGCATATCTGCTCTTTTTTCGAATTCAAATAATATGCTGAACAGCCATTCCATATATTCGTGGAACAGCTCTTTCTTCATAATATACATATTGCAGAAACACGTATATTTTCCCTTTAAATACACATCCAGATCTTCTGCATAATCAGGATATTTTTCTTTTACAATAGCAGATATGCATTCCAGATCTTCAATATGCAGAGAATCCCCATATTTATACTGCTCATATACATTGGCGGCCTTTCCCGGCATCGAAACTACATTTTTTTCTTCCGAAATAATCAGATCATAGTCCCTAACCAGTGTTTCTATTTTGTCATCAGAAAGAGCATATTTTTTCTTCATTGCCTCTGATAATGCATCCTCCCGAACATTTCCCCAGCGGTCTTCCTTATATTTCCTGTCTGAAAAATTCAAATATCTCCGGTAATGGAAAAATCCATAATAATCTGCCTCCAGATTTTTCCATGCCCAGTACTGCGCCGTCAGTTCACAATACATCGGATTTTTTTCTGATATATTTTCTCCTGTATCGTCCGCAAGCATATTCTCCAGCTTTTCTTTGCCAAGGGCTGTCCCTACCTGAATCGGCAGAAGAATCTTACTTTTTAACAGCGCTGTATTCTTATGACAGACCACCAGAATCTTTACACCACTCATTCGAACCTCTTCATTCTTCGTTTACAATTATCTATGCCAGACTGTCCATATACTGCTTTGCTATCTCGTCGACTTCCCCGATGCCTTTTACAACTCCCTTTTGCAGCCAGAGCGCATGATCGCAGATCTGCTGTACCGACTCAATCGAATGTGATACGTAAAGAAGCGTTGTTCCGCCTGCCCGCATTTCATTCATGCGTTTTTCACATTTCTTCTGAAATGCATAATCACCTACTGAAAGAACCTCATCACAGATCAAAATATCTGGTTTTACAATCGTCGCTATCGCAAATCCTAGTCTCGCCGCCATACCGGACGAGTAGTTTTTAATCGGCATATCCAAAAAATCCTGCAATTCTGCAAATTCTACAATCTCGTCAAAATGCTCCTCCATAAATTTTTTATCATGCCCCAGAACAGCTCCATTCAGAAAAATATTCTCTCGCGCTGTCAAATCTCCATCAAAACCTGCTCCCAGCTCAATTAACGGTGCAATGCTTCCATTCACCGTAATTTTTCCCTTATATGGCTTTAAGATTCCACAGATCGCCTTTAATAAAGTGGATTTTCCCGAACCATTTACGCCAATAATCCCCCAGGCTTCTCCCTTTTTTACCTCAAATGACACATCGTTTAGCGCCAGAAATTCTTTAAACATCAACTCACGTTTTACAAGCTTAATAAAATATTCTTTTAAATTATCAATCTTTTCAGATGCCATATTAAAACGTATCACAACGTGCTCCGCTTTAACTGCATATGCATTTGTATCCATACAGATATCTCCTATTTCAAGCAATTAAATATAAAGGATGAAACGATCCTGATTTTTCATAAAACATACCGTTCCAAGCACCAAAACTGCCATCGCAATTATGATTCCCTGTAAAATCATTCCTAACTCCGGCAGCTGCTGCATCAAAACGACCGTTCTGAACTGTGTAATATAGGAATACAACGGATTAAATGTCGTGATTCCCCACTTCAATCCATCTGGCAACTGATTAATTGGATAAAAGATCGGAGTCAGATACATCCAGCCTGTCATAAATGCAGCATATATATACTGAACATCCCTGAAAAATACAGTTGCCTGTGATAGGAACAAACCAATCCCTGTACTAAACACATATACTTGAAGAATGATAACTGGAATAAACAGCATATACCAGTTCAACGGAACTCTGCATACAAACAGGACAATCAGCATAGCACCAAGAGAAAACAGCATATTAACACATGAACTTGTTACCTTTGAAAGTGTGAATATATACTTTGGAACGTAAGTTTTCTTTAAAAGTGACGCATTTCCTGTGATTGACCACATTGCCTGATTCGTTGATTCTGATACAAAATTAAATACCGTCTGTCCAATAATCAGATATACTGGATAATGCTGTATATCAAACCGGAACATATTCGAAAAGACAATTACCATGATCATCATAATCATTAACGGGTTTAAAATACTCCACAAATATCCCAGAAAACTTCTCCTATATTTCAGCTTTACGTCCCGCTCAACTAATTGCTGTAAAAGATTTCTGTAATTATATAATCCATTTAAACGTTCTTTAAATCGGCTCATTTTTAAAAGCTCCTATTCATCTTACTAAGCGCCCAAACCGCCGCCCCATACAACCGATACCAGCTCATCCGGAGTGCCTTTACCGCCTTATTCCGGTTTGCATGGTAAATTCCCGGATATTTTTCCAATAATTCCTTGTCAAACCGAACCAGCTGATTTCTCACCTTTTTATCCGCCGGAAGGCTCAAAAGGATCTTGACTCTTCCTGCCGCCACGCGGGCGATTCCGTTCTCGATATAGCGCAGTTTTTCCTCGGAGCAGTTAATTTCTCCATTCCGGCATTTCTGATAAAATGCACACAGGGATTCCAGCACCCGGTCGTAATTTTTCTTGTTCTGCACCATTTTTTCCGGGCTGACACTCTGACCCGCACGTCCAATCCGGTACTGATAGACAAAATCCGGCAGAAAGGACACGGTCCGCACCCACGGGATCGGATACAGGATGTATTCCGCATCGACGTAATAACAATGTTCGTCGATCGAAAGTGGCATCTGTCTCAAAATTTCTGTCCGCCAGGTAATCCCATGCATTTTCATATAAACCTGATCAGCGATACCATCCAAAACGTATGATTTTCCGTATTTCACGCCCTTGAATGGCTCTTTCATCTCCGCCTTACTCGGAAAAGAGGATTCCTCCCCGCTTCCATTGTCAAACCGCCAGTAAAAGCCGCTGACAACCGCATCATCGCTGGTATGTGCCAATGCATCTAATAAATTTGAAAATGCCTCCGGCTCGACCCAGTCGTCGGCATCGACGACCTTTAGATACCGACCGCGCGCCTCCCGGATGCCGCAATTAATGCCGGAACCGTGACCGCCGTTTTCTTTATGAATCACACGGACTGTATCGGGATAGATTTTTGCATATTGATCTGCAATTTTTCCGGTGTGATCTGTCGAACCATCGTCTACCACCAACACTTCCAGGCACGACTGCCCATTTTCCTGGTATCTCGCATCCGGTTCTGTCTCTCCTTTCTCCATGTCTGAAATTTCAGGTTTTTCAAGAACTAGACGTTTGTTTGTACATTCGTCACAGAGAGAGTCCAATGTGTATTTAATATATTTTTCCGCGTTATACGCCGGGATGACGACTGTCAGAAGCGTTTCCATTGTCCGCCACTCCTTCCGTACTTTCTTTTAACATCATGATCTTCGGTGTCATCAGCATCAGCTTCAGATCCAGAAGCAGAGAATAATTCCGTATGTAGGTCAGATCCAGTTTCAGCTTGTCATAGGAAGTCGTATTGTATTTCCCGTAAACCTGTGCATAACCAGTCAGTCCCGCTTTCATTTTCAGGCGGTAGCAAAATTCCGGGATCTCTTCCTCTATCTCCTCCGCCAGCTCCGGACGTTCCGGGCGCGGTCCCACGATCGACATCTCGCCTTTCCAGATATTAAAAAGCTGCGGAAGCTCGTCCAGACGGGTTCTGCGGAGGAAGTGTCCGACCGGCAGAATCCGGTCATCATTTTCAGCCGCCAGTCTGGCGCCTGTTTTCGCCTCTGCGTTCTGGATCATCGTCCGGAATTTACAGATCTGAAACTCTTTCCTACCCTCGGTCAGCCTCGTCTGCTTATAAAACACAGGTCCCCGGTCGGTCAGATAGATTGACAGCGCCACCAGCAGAAAAAATGGCGATAAAACAACGATTCCCAATCCTGAAAAGAATAGGTCAATCGCCCGTTTTACAAACCGCTGTCCCCCGGAAATTCCTTCATTTCTGGACAGAAGAAGCGGACTGTCGAAAATATCCAGTTCTTCGGACGTCCGAATCAGAATGTCTGAAAGTTTCGGCACCGTATAGGTACGGATGTCCTCTTCAAAACATTTTTTCAACAGTTCATTCCGGTCCTTGGCCGGAATATCGCCGATAATCAAGGCGTCAAATGCTCCTGCTTCCCGGATGATCGCCTCCATTCCTGCCCGGATATGAATCGCTTTCGCCAGGTAATATTTATCCTCGCGCGAATTGATTTTTTCCATCAGATGAAATGCCGGACGATCGCCGCATACCAGAAGCATTCTTCTCGGCGGAAACAGCAGCCGGTACAGCCGCTGAAATAAATATGTCCAGACGATAGCCGCCAGAAGCTGTACCAGCATCATCGCCAGCAAAGTCCGCGGATCGTGAAATTTCTTATCCAGCAATGAGATTTGTATATAGGTAATAATATTTAAAAGCCCGATCGACAGTATCTGGGAGCAAAGCAGGTTTCCCTTTTTCAGATATCCGATCCGAAATCCCCCATATGTATATAGGAAGAAAAACAAAATTCCTGCATACAGGGCGATCATCAGCCAGTTTCCTCTTCTCCAAAATGGAAATTCAATTAATTTATTGAAATAACCGTTCCAGACGCATCCATAAATTCCCGTCAGGACAGCCATCAAAATGACCGCGCCTCCCATTCGGAACAGCCTCTTGAATGGTTCGTATTGTCTCAAAATCGTATCCTCTCGCAACTGTCTGCTTTCTCACAGGCAAACTCCGCGTACAAATGTACGGTTCTTACCAAACAGTTACTTTCTTTCATCTTTTTTTATCCTGAACTATCAGGCGTGCATTCTTTCCCGCAACTTTTTCTGATACAAATAGCCGCGAATCCCAACCGGCAGTATGCTTGCCGCCACACGCACAGCACAGTTACTTATATATTCAGGAAATGTCAAAAATCCACTTTTATAAAAATGGGTCTGCAGACGTATATTTTCTCTCGCATACGCCAGACCGCCGCGCCGCTGCATCATGCCATTTCCCGTTCTCGCGTATACCAGCACATCCGGCAGATTTTCCGCCCGATAACCAGCCTGCAGCATCCGCACCCATAGTTCGTAATCTTCGGCACCCTTCACGGCACGATAATTGCCAACCGCTAAAACAGCGTCCCGCCGCATCATAACCGCCATGTGGTTCATCGGGTTGCGCTTGCGGGCAAATATAAGAATCTCCTCATAACCGCACGGCAGCGTCCGGGTACCGGTGATACAACAATCTTCTGGAATCTCCACCGGCTCTTTCGGTGTATCTATCGTCCACTGCATATTTGCTGCTTTTTCCAGCGAATCCATCTCAAACTCGGCAATCGCCCCGCTCGCCAGCGCCAGCGCTGGGTTGCCTCGGAACTGCACCAGCTGCTTTTCACATCGTTCCGGACAGGCGATATCGTCGCTGTCCATGCGGGCAATCAGATTATTTCGGCAGCTTTCCACCCCTGCTGCCAGTGCCGGTCCTATGCCGCGATTTTCCGGCAGACGCACGATTTTCACCTGTTCGGACCATGTTTCTTCTAATTTTCTGATTACTGCATCGAGTTCTTCCGTCAGCGGACCATCGCAGACCAGGACAAACTCATCCGGGGAAACACTCTGTTTCATCATGCTGAGCGCCGCCCGGTAAAAATAGAACGGATTTTCCTTTCGGTAAACAGGCATCAGAACGGAATACTTCATATCTAAACTTCTCATATGCCTGCCACCTGCTCCCGGTTTTCATCGCCTTTTACACGGATCGCCAGTTCGACCCGCCGTGCTGCTCCCAGCATCGGTATCTCCAGCGTCACAACCCGTTTTCGGATTCGTTTCCGCACGATCTGTCCCAGCGACTCTCCCAATATGCCTTCCGCCGACACGAGCTCTCCCGCCTCGTTTACCTGTACGAGAAATCGTCTTACCGTATGCTGCGGATCCTCTCGAAGCAGACGTTTCAGGAAATCTTCCTCCGCCTTTTCCAACGGTACTGCCTTCTCATCGAGCGGAAGCTTCGCAGAACCAGCCAAAATTCCTATCTTCTGTTCCAGTTCTCCCGCATCATCCGTATCCACAAAGATATATCCCGGAAACATCGGCTCCACACCGATGTGATAAATCCCGCCCATCCGCCAGGACCGTTCTTTAGATAGCACAAAACAGGGCTTATCCGACTCTCCCGAATAAACCCGGTTCAATTTCTCTGCCATCTCAGCTTCTCTTCCTGTAGGCGTTTGTACTGCGTACCACATACCGAGCTTCTTCCTCTCGTTTTTACAGTTTTCGCAGAATACCTAGTTCTGCGAAATCTTTGTTCATTATACTATGCTTTTAGAGCGAATTCAATAGAAGTTTCTCCCAAGAATCTATTATGAAATTATTAAGATACGCATTTCTGATCAATTATTTACCAAATTTCCGATTAATACTATTTAAAAATCAATATTGTCAAAATAAAACTCCTTTTGTGTCTCTGAAATTTCCTCCAAATTTCGCAGAACTAGGTATTCTGCGAAATCTTTATTGTTTGATTTATTTTGCAATACCATACAGTATATATACACATTATCTTTATGCTCAAATTGTGTATAATTGCCCTTACTTAGTTTTTTAACATACAAAAAGCAGAGATGGATCTTTTTATGATTTCATCTCTGCTTCCCAATTTTCTTATTCTTTTATGTCCTACCGAATTTTCTGATAGAGCCGTATATCCCTTAATACCGTTATCTTAGATACTTACTTTTTCTTCACCATACACCGTTTCTTAAAAAACGAAATGCCATAGCAGAGTACCTGATCGTAGTCATCCTCATACTCCTTCGCATACATTCTGTCATCAATCTGCCACAGAGCTGTATCGCACTCACTTTCTAATTTTTCCAGATTTTTCGTATACTTTGCCTCAAAGACTGCAACCCGTGCATTGATGGAATCGTAGACGACCACATCACTGCGCCCCTCTCCATGCTCCTTATTGGAATCCACCATATACCCAGCACCGGTAAAGATTCCAGCGAGAAAAGCATGGTAAAAATCTTCCCGATAATCATGGTAACTGATCGTGCGCCGCAGCAAAGCATTCATCTCTCTTGTAATGCCCTCGCTGTCACCGTTCCAGACCGCATCAAACAGGGCATTCCGATCACATTTCCTGGTGCTGTTATCGAACCATTTGATAACGATCGTTTCAAAGATCTCTTTAATTTCCGCATTCGGAATCATAAGGGCAGACATGCCATCTGGTAGTTCATCCTTATAATCAGCTCTGTGCGCTTTCGTTAAGTATCTTGTCAGATACAACATGCTCTGTTTTTTATCGCTTATTTCAAATATAATAATTATTTCTGTCTCGCCTTAAACGCCCGGTCAATCTCCCGCTTCGCGTCCTTTTTCGCCAGATCGTCTCTCTTATCATACAGCTTCTTACCGCGTGCCAGGCCAATCTCTACTTTTACGAGACTTCCCTTAAAATACACCTGCAGCGGCACCAGCGTATATCCTTTTTCTTTGATCTTTGACATCAGGCGGCGGATCTCCAGTTTGTGGAGAAGGAGTTTCCGCACACGCAGCGGATCTTTATTAAAGATATTTCCCTTCTCATATGGGCTGATATGCATGCCGAATACATACACCTGACCGTCGCTCTCGATCTTGATAAATGCTTCCTTGATGCTGCATTTACCCATGCGGATCGATTTGACCTCGGTACCGAATAACTCGATCCCGGCTTCGAATTTATCATCGATAAAATAATCATGGTAGGCTTTCTTATTGTTCGCCACCATCTTGATTCCTGCTCCCATTTTAATTCCTCTTTCCCTCTCTACTTTTTACATCTTATTTTACAATCTCCTACTTCCAATACACCGCCGGCATAAAATCAATCGTCCTCGCATACCGGTCGCACGCAGTCACGCGGACGCGGATAGTCTGACCGAGTTTGTACGTCTTTCTCGTCATCTCTCCGACCAGCTCATAGTGTGCTTCGTCAAATACGAAATAGTCGCCACGCAGTTCATTGACATGAACTAATCCTTCAACCGTGTTCGGCAGCTCGACATAGAAGCCCCAGTTGGTGACACCGGAAATGACTCCCTCGAATTCTTCTCCGATGTAATGTTCCATGTACTGGACTTTCTTCATCTTATCTGTTTCGCGCTCGGCTTCGTCAGCGCGGCGCTCCAGGGCCGAGGTCTGGACTGCCACTTCCGGCAGGATTTTTTCAAAATGGGCGGTTTTTCGCGCATCCATATTGCCGTGCAGGCACTCTTTGATGATCCGGTGGATCTGCAGATCCGGGTAACGGCGGATCGGGGAGGTGAAATGGGTATAGTATTTCGCCGCCAATCCAAAATGACCGGAGTTCAAGGTCGAATATTTCGCCTGTTTCATGGAGCGCAGCGTCAGACGGCTGAGCAATGCCTCCTCCGGCGTGCCCTCGATCTTTTCAAGCAGCTTTTGCAGCTCTTTCGGGTGGACTTCGCCGCCCGGCATCCGCAATGTATATCCAAAATTGTTGATGAACGTGCCGAGTTTCGCCATCTTCTCCTCATCCGGTTTCTCATGGATTCGGTAGAGGAACGGCATTTCCTGCCAATAATAGTCCTCGGCTACCGTCTCATTTGCCATCAGCATGAAATCCTCGATAAGCTTCGTCGCCGCGTTGCGCTCATACGGCTTGATCTCGATCGGGCGTCCTTTGGCGTCGAGTAAAATCTTGCTCTCTGGAAAGTCGAAGTCAATCGCACCGCGCTCCTGGCGCCTCTTGCGGAGAAGCTGCGAAAGTTCTTTCATTTGCAGGAATAAATCCACAAATTCCTTATATTTCTCCTTTGTCTCTGCATCATCATCCGTGATGATCGCATTGACCGCCGTATACGTCATCCGGCGATCGACGCGGATCAATGTCTCTGCAATCTCATGTCCGATCACGACGCCTTTGTCATTGATCTCCATGATACAGCTCAGCGCCAGGCGATCTTCGCCCTGATTCAGGGAACAGATACCGTTTGAGAGTTTATGCGGCAGCATCGGAATGACGCGGTCGGTCAGATACACGCTCGTTCCGCGCTTTAATGCCTCGCGGTCAAGCGGGCTGCCCTCGCGGACATAATGGGTCACATCCGCGATGTGTACACCGAGCCGGTAACCCTGCTCCGTCTTTTCCAGCGTGATCGCATCGTCGAGATCCTTCGCTTCCTCACCATCGATCGTAACTGTCGGCAGATCGCGCAGATCCTTGCGTCCCGCCTTGTCCTCCTCGCGGACGGCATCCGGGATCTCTTCAAGCTGCGCCATGACCTCCGGCGGAAATTCTTCCGGCAGACCGTATGCTTTCACGATCGATAAAATATCGACTCCCGGATCGTTCATATGTCCGAGAATGCTGGTGATCACGCCCTCCGGCTTCTTATCCGGACCGTTTCCGTAATCCTTGATCTTCACGATGACCTTATGACCGGTCACTGCGCCCGCGTCACACCCCTGCGGGATGAAAATGTCGCGTGAAATCCGTGGATTGTCTGGGATCACAAAGCCGAAACCGCCGTTTTTCTCATACAGACCGACCAACTCCTGATTGGCGTGCTCCAGGATCCGCACGATACTTCCCTCGGCTCTGCGTCCGCCGTCGCTCTCCTGCTCAATCACAACCAGCACCTTATCGCCGTGCATCGCGCCCTTTGTTTTTTCACGCGGAACGAACACATCCTGCTCACGTCCCTCGATTGTCACAAAACCGAAACCCTTCGGGTGTCCCGAATAAATACCTGCCTCTGAAAATGTCTCCGGGCGTCCCAGCTTGCCCTTGCGGGACATGCTGATTTTTCCCTCTTCCAGCAGATAATCGATAACCCGCTGCAGCTCCCGGCGCTGTTCCTTCGGAATATTTAAAAGAAGTGCCAACTCCTTCAGCTTCATCGGCACGTATGCCGGTTCATTCATGACATCCTGAATCATCTTGCAGCGGCGGGTAAACTCCTCCTCGGAAGCACCAGCATCCTCACACTCCTTCTTGCCGCGCTTTTCGCGCTTCTTATCCATCTCACGCTCAAACTTCCGATCACGGTCTTTCTTTTCCGCTTTATTCTTTTTCCGGCGCACCAATTCCTCTTTCGGACCTTTCGCACGCTCCGGCTTTTTCTTCTTTTTTCCGTACCTCTCTTCCCACTCGCCGATCAGCCCATCCCCATCAATCTGGCGCTGTACGCTGCTCTCCCGGCTTTCTCCGGACATTTTCTCTTCCCGCGCTTCTTCTTTCCGCATCGCAAACCGCTGTTCTGCATTCTTCCGGATCGTCTCCAGCATCTCATCCGAGAGCTTCATCTCCGTCTGCTGACGTTTTTCAAACGTCTCTCTTTCTCTCCTGCGATTTTCCGGCATTTTCTGTCCTTCCTCTTTCTGTGAAGCTGCCGCACTCTGCATCTGCGCCTGGCGCTTCTGCTGTTTTGCGTATTTCTGAGCCTCGCTTCTCTTTATTTTTCCCATGATTTTATCAAATATGTTCAAATTTATCTCACTTCTCTTTCTCAATATGAAAAAAAGGCTGCCACGCGACAGCCTCTTAAAGGTTCCTTACAGGAATTTCAAATTCAAAACTAATGCAAGGATCAGCCACAGAATTGCAGCATATTTGGTCAGCTTCTCCAGCTTTCCTTCCATAGAACGGCTTTTATTTCTGCCCCAGTAGCTGTCAGCCATACCGCCGATGGAACCGGACAGACCTGCCGATTTGCCCTCCTGCAGTAGGATTACCGCCGACAGGAATACACAGATAATAATAAATATGATCGTAAGGATCGTCTTGATCATCTTCGCACCTCCTGAATAAACATAGTAATCATAGCATATTTTCGGCAGAAGGACAACTGTTTTTTTCCCGACTTTAACCCGGGAATTTGCCGTATTTAAATGCGAAGCCACGGCAAATTCCGTTACCGGGCTTGATTTTATCTCCCGTCGTGCGATACAATAGAGTTCTATCACATTTACAATCAGCGAAATCCTTTTTTTCATGGGAACAGCTATTTTTTATCATAAAACGAGTCAGGAGGGTTCTATTTTGAAAAAATTCACTTCGACGTTTGGGCGTCTGTTTCTCTCTGCCGTCCTTATTTTTCTGGTGTTCTACACCATGATGCCAGCCATCAATCTGCACGATCAGGATTTCATCGTATTCCTGATTATCTGCATTCTGATTGTACTGGCAGTCAACTTTATGGAAAGCATTCTCATATTCCTGAAAACAGTGCAGCAAAACCGCGGCGTTGAGATCGTGCGCGATCCTGTGACCGGACGGATGGTTCTGCGACGCAAGTACGCCGACGCCTCCGGCAGCCCGTTTGCCGGTTTTAAGGCGATGGGACGCCCGTGCAAATATGGCACGATCGCGATCGCTGTCCTGATCTTCTTTTCCCTGATCGCCTCGGCGGCGGGCGTCCAGCTTTTTAATGCGTCCCGCTACCGCGATCTGATCACCGTTACCGAGGGCGATTTTGCCTCAGATGTCGCAGAGCTTGGCATGTCGCAGATCCCGGTCGTTGATAAGGACACCGCCTCCCGGCTCGGAAGCAAAAAGCTCGGTGAGATGACCGACCTGGTCTCCCAGTTTGAGATTCAGGAAAATTACACACAGATCAACTACAAGGGGACACCGTACCGCGTGACGCCTTTGCGCTATGCCGACCCGATCAAGTGGCTGTACAACCAGAAGAAGGGACTTCCGGCATACATTGCTGTCAATATGGTCGATCAGAATACCGATCTCGTCTGGCTGTCCTCCGGCATGAAGTATTCCACCAGTGAATATTTCTTCCGCAATATCAACCGCTACATCCGTTTCTGCTACCCGACACGGATGTTTGAGACGGTCTCCTTCGAGATCGACGACGATGGAAACCCATACTGGGTGGCGCCGACCATCGCCTACCGGATCGGCTGGTGGAACGGCAAGGACATCGACGGCGCGATCCTCGTCAATGCTGAGACCGGCGAATCTAAGTGGTACGCCAAAGCGGATGTCCCGCAGTGGATCGACCAGCTCTATGATTCGAACCTCATCATGGAACAGCTCGACGACAACGGCAGATTCCAGAATGGTTATTTAAACTCCATCTTCGGTCAGCGCGGCGTGCGCCGGACGACCTACGGCTACAACTATCTCGCCATCGACGACGATGTGTGGCTGTACACCGGCATGAGCTCTGTAACCTCAGATGAGTCGAACATTGGCTTCGTCCTCGTCAACCTGCGGACGAAAGAAACGAAATTTTACACCGTTCCGGGCGCCACCGAGCTCGCTGCAATGGATTCCGCGCGCGGACAGGTGCAGCACTTAAATTACAGTGCGACCTTCCCGCTTCTCTTAAATATTTCCGGGCGACCGGCATATTTCATTTCCCTGAAAGATGCTGCAGGGCTTGTGAAAATGTATGCGTTCGTCGATGTCGCGCAGTACCAGATCGTCGGCACCGGACAGACGATCGATGAGGCGAAGCGCAATTACCGTGAGACGCTGGGACAGGAGGAAATCGAAGATCCGACTGCCAAGGAACCAGCGGCAAGCGAAACTGTCTCCGGCACGGTCGAGGCGATCGAGAATGTCGTCGTTTCCGGTAACACCTACTACTATTTCACGCTGACCGATGACCGCACCGACAGCGTCTACACCGCTGCGATCACCGTTTCCGAGCGGCTTCCGTTCGTGCAGGCGGGCGACTCCGTTTCCTTTGAGTGCGTCGAGAATGGTTCTACAAAAGAAGTTATAACCTGGAGGTAAGATAACATTGAAAAGTGAAGATATGATTTTAAAGGCAGCCATCGTACACATCCTCGATTCTTCGGTGGGAATCCCGGTTCTCTCCGACCAGAACATGGAGGTCGGACCCGATTTTTCCGACTTCCTGAAAGCGCATATCGAGAAAATCACGGAAAGTGACGATGTCAAGCACTGTACATTTGCTGAAGGATCCGAGGTCAAAGAGCTGCTGCAAAACTGCACCCCGGACAATTTCGTCGAGACGAGCAAACAGCTCGCCGAGCGCCTCTACGACATCATGAATGCGAATATTGACATTCCAGCCGCCGATGTGGCGATGACCGTGTTCGGCTGCAAGGGCAAGGATTATCTGGCATTCTTAAAGATGAACTACAAGACCTCCTACACGCATCAGACCAGAGAAACAGACGGCGGCAACAGCAACGAGATCATTTTACAGCGCGCACTGCTTCCGGGACAGGGACAGCGCCTCTCCGAGGCGTTTGTCCTCGATCTCTCCGACGGCTCCCTGATTCTGGCTGAGAAAAAATATGAGGTCAACGGCGAAAAATGCTTCTATTTCTCCGAGCTCTTCCTCGAATGCCGCGCCCCGCTCTCCCAGAAATCCAAGCTCGACATCGTCACCCGCGCCGTCGATCAGGTTGCCAAAAAATATTACGGCGACGAGGATGCACAGAAAAAGATGGAAATCAAAGACATTATCTGTAATGAATTAGAGGAACAGGGCGAAATCAAGGTGTCCGAACTGCGCGAAAAAGTATTTCCCGGCAGCCCGGAGATGCTCGAGGAGCTGGATGAAAAACTCGACCGCTACAACCTCTCCTACGAGACGGTCGCGCCGAAAAATGAGCAGACGATCAAGAAATTCCAGAAACAGAAGCTGTACACTGACACCGGCATCGAGATCACGATCCCGATGGAAGAATACAGAAATCCCGACCATGTGGAGTTTATCACCAACATGGACGGGACAATCTCGGTGTTGATTAAAAATATTGGGATGCTGAGCAGTAAGTAGCATCTCACACAAAATTTATTTATCGGCTGATTCAAACGATTGCGATACATAATAACAGAAACATCCATCAGTCATGCCGTTGATCAAACCGTGTATACACCTCACAGAACCGCGCCGCAAACGACGGCTCGCGTCCACCCGCATACAGATGGGAAACATCCCCAAAACTGCTCATGCGGAAGGATGCGACGCCGGAGCGGCGCTCTTCTGTATAGAGCACCGTCACCGACGACGGCGCCGCACAGGTTCCATGCCAGAGCTGCATCGGAGAGATATTTAAGAGATGGGAAAGCAGGACGCACTCAACGCCAAAATGACAGAATAAAACAATCGTGTCCTCATTCGGTGCCACGGCCCGGTAAAACAATCCATTTCTCACATATCCGTGCCGTCTGAGCAGCCGGTCAAGCTCTCCAGTCACCCAGTCGTACTCTTCTTTTACATGGGCGTTCTGAAAGACTTCTGTTTCATGCCAGTGATCCTTATCAAAATACTTCGGCTCCGCCATCCACGCATCCGGCAGCCAGTCCCAGACACAGTGCCCGGAATCCTTTCCCGGATGTACCGCCTGCGGGGCAAATTCACGCAGCCAGCTGCAGGTTTCTGCCGTGCGGCAGGCTTTTTTTAAGGTCAGGGACGCCGTGTCCTTCGCACGCCCCAGCGGCGATACATAATAAGCCGCCACCGGAATCGGCGCCAGACGGTCTGCCAGAAGCTTTGCTTCCTCCCAGCCAGCCGGGGTCAGGGAATCAATTGAGTAATCAGGATCCGCATGGCGGACAATCAGAAGGCGCATAGGAAAACTCCTTTCGTAAAGAAATGTTACAAAACCCAAAAGCGCGGTGCTCATGACCGAGGGATGTATCTGGGCGCGGGCAAAATCAGAGCATCTTCCGATACTCCTGCTTCCACCCATTTAAAAGTTCTCCCGCACTCTCCATCCGCCGGACCGGATTGCGGTCAAACATCGTCTCGACCATGCGGACATTCCCGCACTTCTCCGCGGTCTGGTTCGCCTCGTCGAGTTCCCGTTTCCAGATCTTCTTCTGTTCCGGCGTCATCGCAGCCGCATGGCGCTCCTTAAGCTCCAGCTTCGGGTCAATCAAGGCAAGCTGGTACAGGTGCTTCAGCATCTCCGGGCTCTTGTCGAAATTGTAGGCCATTTCATAAGCGGTAAACGCTTTCTCAAACCAGAAAATCCCGGCATACGCCGCCCCGATATTGTTCCAGATCTTCGCAGTAAATTCGTCCGTCAGCGATTTGACCCGCCAGTCCTCCAGAATCCGGTTGTAGTAATAGATCGCCGTCCCAAACTGCCGCAGGCGGAAATAGTAATCCGCCGTCTCCTTCCGGAACTCCGCCGCATTCATTTTGCGAAATGCCGCCAATTTCTGGCGGTATGCCGCAATCTCCTTTGCCGTATAATAACAGCACTCCTGCAGAATCACGATCGGCAGCTCGTCCTGGCTCTCGCCGCTCCGCTGCCATGCCTCCAGTTTGCCGGCCAGAAACGAAAGTCCCAGCTCCGAACGGATAAACTCAATCAGGCGGTCATCCACAAATCCATCCAGCACCAGAAGCGGATTCTGATAAATGACATAACACAGCTCCTGCGATGATGCGATATGGACGCCCAGCCGTTCTATGTAAAAAGGATGTCGAACCGGCTCCTGCCGGCAAAGTATCAGACTCATAATGAAACCTCTTGTTTAATCATCCGGTTTGTCGCCGGAAACAATTCTCCAAATCCCAAATCACGTATCATGACGATCATCGTGTCTTCCCCGGTAAATCCAAATGCCATCTCGATCCGGGTCGTCCGGTCCGGGCGTTTCGGGAATCCCTCGAGCGGAATCTTCACCGTCTTCTTTTTGCGCGGTTCCAGCGGCTGGAGTGAAAATTCCACCTCCGGCGTGCCCGACACGATAAATTCCGCCGTCATTTTCGTCTCATACCAGCTGTCCCCGGCGGATGCCAGCACCAGCTGTCCCTCTTTTTCACGCTCCTGAATCTTTAAGGAAACCGTTGTTTTCAGCCGCCCCTCACAGATACAGGTAAAATGGTACGCACTCTGCGCTTCACAGAGATCTTCCGAGCGGATCAGCGCCCCTCGGGTAAATACATCCATCTCCGCAAACACCCGGCGCCGTTTGCAGATCTGCTGCATAAAATCTGCCGCCCAGTCCGTCTGTGCAAATCCCCTGCCGGTCAGGATGATCGCTGAAAACAGGCGCTTCTGCAGCAGCCGTTCCGCACAGGAGGAAAGAATCCGGTCTGCCATCTGGATGCCCGCGTCGCTGTCCAGCACATTTAAGTGGAATGACTCCTCCAGTTCTTCCTGATCCGCGACCACCTGCATCTGGCGCAGCCCGCGCTGCACTCTCAATTCATAATAATGAAGACCATTCTCCGAAAGTTCAAACATTCCCACCTGGTTGCTCCAGACTTCCCGTTTCTGGCTCATCACGTAATATACAAAGCTCTCCGCGTGACTGATCACATGCACCCGGCTCCGGTCGATTTCCAGAAAATCGGCACAGTACATCAGGCAGTCCACCAGCTTTACCTCAAGCTTTGGCACCGTAATCACCAGGTTTTCTATCTCTTCTTTTCCGGACGCCTGTCTGGGAATCGCAAGCACCTGCTTCAGGAACATTTTCAGCAGATATAAGCCCTCGTAGCGGACACCGTCGATCGTGGCGGTGCCGTCCTTCATGGCCAGGGAAAGCAGCTTATCTTCCACTACCATGCCCTCTAACGCGCCCCCGGCACTCTCCTCTGCCACCCGCCAGACGTCCGAATCCGGTTCTTTTCCGATCCGGGTCGGAACCGACCAGATCGTCTCCTGACCCTGACAGGATATATGTGTGCATGAATCACACAGATCCATGCCAATTATAAGTCCATTCATCTATCGTTTGTCCGTCTGTCCCTTTCCTCAGGCGATCGGGAAAAGTGCGCTTACCGCCGCATCTCTCTTCTGGTACTCCCGCATCTTTTCCCGAAGCGCCGTCTCGTTATTTACTTTTAAAGAAAGACTCATCTCATTGAGCGCCGCAAACCGGCTTTCCCGGCTGCGTCCCGGAATCTCCCGGCAGGAAATCTCTCCCTTTTCTTTCGTCTTCCGGACGCCGTCCTCTTCCTCTTCGATCTGATATTCCAGCGTCTCGCCCTCAAAAATCACCTTTTCACGAATGTAAATATCCCGGTAAACGAGACGCATTTCCTCATAGTGGAACTCTTCCTCCTGCGGCAGAATCCGCAGCCGCAGATACGGGCGCACCGCCCGGTTTCCGTGATACTCGATGATTTCTTTATCTAAAATATTGCCCGGGATATGGATAAACCGCGCCAGATCTTTAAAATAGGCAAAAATCATGCCCGCATCTAAAAGCACATCCACCACCGACTGGCACAGGCGCCGCTGTTCCTCCGAAAGCTCCGGCAGCGTCGCATAATACTTTGTCAGCGCCAGCAGATAAATATCCGGGATCCGCTCCCGATCCGAGCTTCCCTGCACAGCACCCTCCAAAAATGCGAACACCTTGTCGTCCGTCGGACGGTTTTCCAGAAAATATTCCACGCTCTTGACCGTGAAATACGCGCGCACGATATTTTCCCCTGTTTTCTTGCGTGACGCATAAAGCTCGAACACCCGGTCTAACTTTGCTGTATTGCCGGTAAAGAGCATCTGCGCCACCAGCCGTTCCTCCAGATCGTACGTCTCCACCCGGAGCCGCAGCCCCTGCATCAGGACGCGGTACATCTGATCCACCGTACCGTTGAAATGTTCGCAGAGATAATCGAGAATCACACTGTCCGGCTTCTCGTGTTCAAAGACATACCAGGTCAGATAAAGCAGGTGGTCATCCCGGTCAAAGAGATTTTGAAGCAGCATTCTCCCGCAAAGCCGCAGCAGCAGATTGACCGGCAGACCTTCCAGACCATACCGGCACACCATCTCATACGCCTCGCTGAAATGCCCGCACCGGATCAGCGTCCCGCAGACGCCGTTTCTCTCATCCCGCGTCAGCTGGTCCTTGTCAAGACTCAGAAGGTATGAAACACTTCCATCCTTTTTCGCATCCTCAATCCCATCCGCCATCCTCTTATAATACCGCACGATCGCTGACAGCACCTTTGCCCTAAACAGCGGGTGCAGCTCCATCTTCTGATCCGCGTGCTCCAAAAGGATCGCATCGTCCCCGGTCAGCACCTCCTTGCGGCAGGCTTTTGCACACGCATTCATAAAGAGGAACGGATGCATCGGATTCATTTCAAAACAGGTCTGTAAAAGTTCCTCCATATCCGTAAATACCGGCTGGATGGCGCAATTTACCCGCGCATACCGCGTCTCATTTTCATCCTGGAATAGAACCAGATCGCGCTCCGAAAACAGCGGCACATACGCCGTGCCCTCATTCAGCACATACGCGTCCTCCGTCATCTGCTCCTCATGGCGCACCACCACGTATTTCATCGCCGGTTCCCGGCATTCTACCCGGCAGGATTTCAAAATCCCCGGCAGGACACGCGCCATCTGCGTATCGATCAGTTCCGGATAAATCAATTTCCGGTACAGGACCGCCAGGGCACCGTCTATCCGTTCCTTGAAAAGCTGATCCACCGCAAACTCTTCCATCGCCCGCTCGTACATCCGGTAAATATCCGAATCCGGTGTTCCATATGTAAGAAGGTTCGCATAAAGCTTCGCCAGTGACCCCGCATCCAAATTTGCCGAATACGAAAAGTATAAAAATACCTCACGCGACATCAGGCGGTCATAATTCTCCGGCATCGCATATAAATAATATTCATACAGGCGCGTCAGACTCAAATCTGCCTCCAGCGCCCGGCTATACCATTCAAAACAGGCTGTCTCCCGGCAGTCTCCCCGGATCAGCATTGCACAGAGCGCCTCCAGAATCTCCGTCTCCGGATACAGCCCGTAAAGTTCCGTCAAAAGGCGTCTGTAAAACTCCCGGTACGAACGGGACGCACGCATCACCCGGACCGCTGCCAGTGCCAGCTCGCGGCTGATAATTTTCCGGCGTGCCCCATAGTACAGGGCATGAAGCTCAAAATTGCCCGCATTGTCTAAAAGGATCGGATCACTCTCCAGAATTTTCAGTCCCGCCGCATAGAGGAATGGGCTGTGACAGCCGTCCTTAAACTCCTGCTCCATGCTGATCAGCACCGTAACCGGATTTTTCTGCAGTTCCTCATCCAGACGCAGAAGCATCAGATAATAAAACAGGCTGCTGCCCGTCTCCTCCGACGCATACTGCTGCAGCAGGCGGATCAAAGTGTCCTTCTGCTCGGCATTGCCGGTCAGCGTCACATACAGATAGCGGTACAGGCAGTTAAGCTTCCGGTCGCCCGATATTTTAAGCGCCGCTGAATCCTGCAGTTCCTTTAAAATCGTCTGCGCTTTCTCGCGCCGATCAGTCAAAAGGTATAATTCCGCCTGCAAAAGCCGCAGTCCCGCGTCATAGTGCGTCATTTTCATCAGATCCAGCTCCCGCTGCATCTGGTGAACCGCCTCCGTGCCGCCGATCCCATTTTCATACGCCAGACGGGCAGTCAGATAATTTCCAAGCTCTTTCTGGAATGACATATGTGCCCGGTCGCATCCGCCCGCATCGGCAGCCGATGCCTCGATCGGGATCCGCACTGTTTCTCTGGCAGTGTGAATCAGGACGGCACCGAAATTCTTTCCGGCATGCAGCCGTTCCGCCAGAATCCGTACCGGAAGACGGAACAGACCATCTTCAAAATCCGCCTGCGTCGCACTCTTCTTCGGCAGATGGAGGAACTCGCCGTCTGCCGTCACCTCCAGGTACACACTGCCCCAGTTATCCATCCGGATCTCGATCGTGTCCTCGGCATTCTCAGCCAGCTCGGCATATACGCGCGCCCTGCCCGGAATCGTCAGACCGACCGGCTTTTTCACGCCCAGTCCAACCAGAAATTCTTCCATAAAATTTGCCCGGCTGCCGTGCCCCTTCAGACCGTCATAGAGTGCCCGCACATGCAGATCCTGCATAAACGGCACTTCCACAAAATCCGGGTACTCCAAAAGCCGGAGCGCCGTCTCCATATCATTTTCCGCGACGTGCAGAAAATCTTCCGCCGTTTTCAGATCACCTAAAGTCTTCCCGGCGTCTGCCACCTCGACGTGAAACTCATACGGAATCTCCTCTTCCCCGCAGTTTGTCACCAGATAAAAAGAACCCGTGATCGTGTCGCCTGCCGTCAGGAACGAAGTGTCCACTTCATATACGATCCGGCACCGGAGTCCGCCAAACGAATTGTTATCCCCCGGAATCCGCACCCGCAGGTTCGAGGAATACACAAATCCCTTCACACTTAATCCATTTTCGCTCCCGATCCATAAATTTCTCTGCATCAGGGTATTCATCCGCAGCGTCTCGTCTATCTTTTCAGGCGACCAGGTCATCTTCGGCTGTTCCGAATCGATGATTCCCTTCGCCAGCCGGTTAATTCTCTCTTTCATTCCTATCACCTGCCGTTTCATTATCCTGTCCCGGTAACTGCTTCGTCTTCCCACAGTTCCGTCGGTTCGAAATCTCGTACCTTATATCATACCATATTTTGTCTGCATTTACATCAGGGAATTGGAGAATTTCGCTGATTGCCCATCCGGCATTTTTATAGAAACAAACGCTATCGTTTTCTAATTTTTCTTAATTTCCTAATCCCAGTCACCCACATACAGGCGTGTGCCAGTCTGCCAAGCTGTTGGTTCATAGATCGTCCAAATTGGATATGGATATGCTTTTCCTTGCAGAGAATCATCTATTGCGATCGTCTGATCAACGCCATTGGTGCCTGTTTTGGAGGACAGGTCAGCGGCACCTGTCCTGGTAATACTGGAATAGCTGTCCTTTACAGAGTTGCTGTCTACATAAGGTACGCCGATGATTGCTTCACTTAACTTCGGCAGATACCAGCATTCTTCCGGAACCGAAAGACTGCCCGCTTCCAGCTGTGCGCCCTGCCACCAGGTATTGTTCAACTGACCAATATAGTGTCCAAGGAACATTGAGGTTCCAGCTGCTTTCACACTTCCTGTTGTATAGCAGTTCGAAAGAACCAGTTTTGCAGAATCATATTTTCCAAATAAACCGCCTGCGATGGCATTATATGTATTCGTTCCACACGCATCCGCTGCACTGAAACTCTGTATTACCGAAATCGGACCATCCATCCACCCCACGAGGCCTCCGGCACACCAGCCGCCTGACACATTCTTTCTATCTGACAGCACTTCCGCACCACTTTCCGTATAACCGTAAGAGCGGTTCCGTCCGCCGACATAACTGTTTTCAATGCTGAATTCTTTCCCGGCAGTTCCGCCATTCTGGTTGTTTTTCAGGTATCCATACAAACCTCCGGCGGTTCCAGTTGTATCCACATACCCAGAGAAGAAGCTGTTTTCCAACTTCATCTGACCAGAGCTCTCGGCAAAGCCGACCAGACCTCCGCTAGCATCGGTTCCCTGTATCCGTGCATTTTTTCCTGAAACATATACGTGATTCATCACTAAATCACTTACTTTTGCTTCCCCGATCAAGCCTCCGGTTTTTCCTCCACTTATTTGCAGCGTCGGTGCATCTACAACTACATGGTCGAGTGTCAGACTGCCACTATTCGTGCTTCCAACCACCGCGCCTGTTGCCAGCGTTCCAGAAATCCGGGATTTTTCTCCATATATATGGATATTTTTAATCGTTAGATAGCTGTCCGCCGAAGTGCCTGCCTGTGCCACCAGCCCTGCTGTATTCTGCCCCTGACAGGAAATGTCCGGATCCTTCAGATTCAAGTTTGATATCGTCAGATGATCCGTCTTCTGAAATAAAGCCGCACCATTCCAGGCAACAGGAGTTATCTTTAAGCCTGCAATCGTATAACATTCACCCAGTTTTGCTTTTTCTTTCTCATCCACCTCCGCATCATAAGAGATAATATCCGGGTTGTTAATCGGCCAGAAACTTCCACCTTCATACTTGGAATTTCCCGGACTGTAGATCGTCATCTCTCCGTATGCATCTTTCACCTCTTTACAATACGCTTCCGTCTGCGAGGTAATCGAATCATCCTCCTGCCAGAGAATATTATCAGTCTGGATGACCCGTGTGATCTTTAAACCACCATAGCCTTCTCCGCAGAAATTCAGATTCTGCAGATGACGTCCATTGGCGACCTTAACCGTATAGGTATCCGTTCCATCATCATTGGGTTCAATTACATCGGCAAAGCAGCTGTTGAACTTGTATGAGAGCTTTGTATTTTCTGTTGGTGGATAGCCATCCTCGCTCAATTTTACGATCACATTTTCTCCATTTATGTAACCGCCCGGCTGATAACCTCCCCAGGTACCCAGACTACAGAAATTTCCACCCTCACGTGATAAATCATCCAGATAGAAACGCAATTTCAACTTTTTCTCTTCCGTTATGCCTATTTCAAAACGATTTACCCTGTTTTCTGCAGCAAAGCTCGTCCAACTGCCATTTGCCTCATTTTCTGCACAGCTGGCAGCTTTCTCTTCCGTATCTACAAAGCAAAATTTCGATCCCGTTCTCAGAGTATTTTCCTGCAAATCACCAGTATTGACTTGGAGAACATACCACATCGTTTTACCGCTCAATTCGCCGGTAATCGAAAATATCAGATGTATTCTCTGATTTTCTTCAAGCGGAGACGGAGAGACATAATCGATATGCAGCCTGTTTCCAGTATGCAGCGCCTCTTCGTTCTCGCCCTTGTCCCAGTCCCCGACATGGTTATTCAGAAACCACGAAAATCCCTTTGAAGCGTCCTGCGCAGCAAGTTTTTCCGCTACTTTCTGGATCGTCGGCATCGGATAAATCGGTATTTCTGCCTTCTTTAATTCCGGATCATACGGATATGTATTCCGCTTTTCCTCCGTATCTTTATTTTCTTCCTCACTGCTATCTGCACTCGGATCCTTTACACCAAACAGACTTGCAAGAGCCTCGTCATATGCAAGCACATACTTCTCATTCACCTTACTGCACACATAGCACCCCGGATAAACGGATTTTTTGTTCGTCCCTGTACCACTCGTCTCCGATGGAAGTATTCCATTCGTTCTACTTGCATAATCATAGAACGCAACAAACGCAGGTGCTTTCATCGCCGGATCCTCTGTTTCATCCGCCGCCGTACCGCTTCCACCTTCCGTTTCATCCGATTTTTCCTCAGCCGTCGGCGAATACACCGACGCCGATACATATGTATTCGCTATCTGACTGTCTGCCGGAAGCTGTGCGGCGAGCCCCCCTGCGAATCCGCCGGTATATGCCGCTACGTTATAACGTCCGGTAAGATTCTCAAAAGCTGTATTGGCGTTTGCCCCATTCCCTGGTTTTTGGGAGGTATCAAACTTCTTGTTTGCTGTATGACCGCCGACATAACAACTCTGAATCTGCACCATGGAACCGCTTGCGGCGGCTGCAGCTGCTGCTTTCTCAGCAGTTCCGACCAGACCGCCGGCATACATACCTTCCACATAGAGTGCCGCTGCGCTGTCGGTCAGGGAAATTTTTCCCTTTGCCGTGCCGATCAGGCCGCCCGCCGTTCCCTTTAAAGCGCGGATCCGGTATTTGCTTTCTTCCTCCAGCTTCAGATCGGCTGCTTTTTCTGTGCTGCTTCCCAGCTTATCACGGAAATGATTCTCCGCCAGCGCATCCTGGACGGTCAGACTGCCGCCCTCAAATGTGCCGATCAACGCACCGGCAGAAGCGCTGGTCTGCTCTGCCTGCACCTGTGGATATTCCACCTGCACCTTTTTAATTTCCACCGTTGGCAGCTTTATAGTTCCCCGGGAATCCGTTCCCGGCATCACCGCGCCGATCAAAGCGCCTGCATTCGCCTTCGTCCGGACCACTGGCTGGCAGATCAGCAGGTTTTTAACACTCATATCCTGCGTTACCGTTCCAAACAGTCCGCCCGTCCCATCTACTGCTGTGATTGAACTTGCCGCCGTTTTTCCTACCTGCAGACCATCAATCCGGTATGTATTTCCCTGATAGTCCAGTGGATACGGCAGGCTAAGCGGAAGATAGCTTCCCGCCTCCGTGGTATATGTCTGTGCCGTCGGGTTCGTCCGATCTGCATTCGTTTCATCCGTCACCCGGTAGGCAATCGAGATGGTTTCCGCATTCTGATTCAAAAAATTCGAGCCAAATGCCGTATGCAGCTTCGCCACATGTCCGCAGTAACCGCTCTCGTCCGCAGTGTTTTCTCCCGCTTTCCAGGTCAAATCGCTATTCTGCATCGCCGTAACCGTTTTGGATGTAGTCACCGCTCCCGTGTACAGCTGATCCGGATCCCAGCCTGAAACCCGCTCATCCAGATTTTCCAGATGGCGGAAGCTGCCAATCCCCACGCTTCGGTCCGTACCGATCGATGCAAAGAGGCTGCTGCCTGAATCTGTATTGCTCGTCTTAACCTGCGAAAGCGCTTTATTGTTGAAAACCTGCGCGTACACAAAGATATTTTCGCCCGGAATAAAGGAGGCGAAACCTCTTTCATCCTGCTGAAATGTCATATCCGTCTGTGCCGGCTGGTTGAAATCCATAAATTTGAATCCTGTACTTCCGCCCGTGCCGGCTGGCGCCGCTATGTCATCCAGAATGACCTGATACGTTCCATCCGAATCGCCCGAAGTTCCGAACACCTTCGCCACACGCGCCGAACGGCTGCTTCCCGGGGCATTGATCTCGATGTAGCCGGTTGTACCGCTCTTTTCTCCCTTTACAAACAGGCTCAGCGAATGTTCATTTTTATTCGGATCCCCGATTTCCGCATATAAAATATCATCATTCACCAATTTCACTGTCGGTGCCTCGAATTTCTCCACCGGCAGTTCCGGAACTTCCAGATTTCCTGATGCGTAATATCCGATCGGCAGCTTCTGATCCTTATAATTGGAGTTAGCACCCGTAAACCGCTCCCGTTTTCCGGCATCAGACGCCGCCGCCAGAAGTGCCTCGCTTCCGATATCTGTCTGCACAAACTGATAATGATCCGAATACCACACCTCGCGGACCAGTCCTGCCTCCGGATCATAGAAAATAAGATAGCTCCCGTCTGCACGGACAGTCTCATCCATCGATCCAAATGGAAGAAGGCGCTGCCGGATCTCCTCGGTCACATTCGCGGACACCAGCGCTGTCTCACCGCCAGACTCTTCTTGTTCCGATTCAGGCTGCCCTGCCTGTTTTTCCGACACATAGAGAACCGCGTAGATATTTCCCTCTTTCTCCTCCGCCAGCACTGTATTTTCTACCGAAATTCCCAGCTTTGCCTGCTTTTGATCGTCCGAAAATTCCCCCTGTGCCTCCATATGGAGCAGACGCGGAATCGTCCCATTGGAGACTTCCAGTGTCAGATGATTCTGCGCCGCCAGAAAGATCTCCTTCGCTGTCTGATCCATCTCCAGACGGCGGAGCTTTCTCTGGTAACGAATCACCGCAACAAAAGAAAGACTGGCAAGAATACCGACAATCGCAATCACCGTCAAAAATTCCGCCAGTGTAAACGCCGCCCTTCTCTTCTGTTTGTTCTGTCTCTTCTGCTCCATCTGTCCTCGTTCCTCTTTTTATTTTATTTCTGATCCAGGTTGACTGCACGCACGGTCAGGTTAATCGGCTTTACCACCGCTTTCCGGGAAGTTCCCATCGTATCTTTTTTCCGGTAGATCGCCAGATTTTGAACCGTAAAGCACGCCGTCTCCTCCGAATAGGTATAGCCATCAAATGCCGTATAATATTCATCCGAGATCGCCGCCTGCGTCAGCAGAGGTATCTTATTATACGCATCATCGTAGGTATAATCCCCATACCATTTTTCAATGCCCGTGCCAGACCAGTCTGTCGCACTGAAGTGCAGCCACAGGTGGCTGTTTCCACTCCGCAGAAGCGGCGTCACCAGCTCGCCGGTCTCAGAAGAACCGTTCGAATCCTTCACTTCCAGCGCATTGGCAAATTCATCGGTCATCAGCTGCGCCGTGAGCGACAGCGCCTGCTCTGCATCTGCCTGATCCTGCGTCCTCTGGTAAACATTTTTTACCATCATCACGCCGCCTCCAAGCACCGTGCCGATCATGCCGAGAATCACAATCGCCGCCAGCAGCTCCGTCAGCGTCATACCATTCTTTGACCGGAGTTTTTTCTGACATACTGAAAAGAGCTTGCAGTGACCCTTGGATGCCGTCTGTTTCTGCTGCCTGCAATGCCTATTTCTGCATCTGCGGCTTTCACTTCTCTCCTGTCCCATCTCTGTCTCCTCTATCGGTATCTGTAAAGCAGATCTTGTAAGTTTACCTCTTCCTCTTCTGCATCCGAATCAGCCTGGCTCATATACAGCACGATCGGATACTGTCCCGTCCGGTAATTCGTCTGTGTGCCTGTCTGGTAGGCATTTGACGCCAGGCTTTTCTTCATGCCGCCGGTTCCAGATGACTCCAGCTCCAGAACATATCTGCCCGACGCCTGTTCCGCTGTCCGGTTGTTCTCCAGCTGATTGCGGCTGTCATAATAGCCCGCCATCTGCTCTTCGCCCTGCTGCAGCATCCTGCCGGACGCCAGAAATGCACTCAGAAACATCGTCATTCCCAGTTCAATCACAAGAACCGATATCAGTACCTCTGTCAGCGTCTCGCCCGCATTGGCACGCAGCTTTCCTAGCATCCTGCTTAAAATCGGCTGCCTGACCGTTCCTTCTTTTATCGTTGTTTTTGCTCCTACTGTTTTCTTCTCACTACCGCTATTCTGTCCCATCCTGTTCCAGCAGCTCCTTCTCTATTGTTCCGTTCTGCCAGCGGATCGTCGTGATGATGGTCGTCGTCGTGATCGTGTAGGAATCATCGTCATCCGAATCTCCGTCATCGCCCGCTACTGTGACCGTCTCACTCTCGGAGCTATGTGCTGCTTCCAGCTCCAGCCGTTTCTCGCACCGCTCTTCCTTCTTGTCATCCGCCGTTACCGTATCTGAGATAACCGCCTTGATTTTATAATCATCCGTCATCCACAGGCGTACACTGGTCTTTAACGGGCCAATCGTGTTCCCACTCGTTCCGGCTTTCTTCACTGACAGAGTAAAATCTTTGTACGCTATTTCTTCCTCCGATGCATTCTCCCCGTCTGCCAGCTTCCGATACTCATTATTTCTATAAATATCCACGATCAGTGAATCGAGAACCGCGCTATTCGCACTCTCTGCGCTTGACAAACCCGAATCCGTTCCATAGAACTTTTGCCACGTCGCCTCATTATCCGTGTTTTTCCGGCTGCCGACGTAGTAGCAGTAAAAATCATCCTCATCGTCTTCCTCGTCATCCCGGCTGTCATGCACGATCACTTCCTTGATCTTGACTATATTCTCCGTCTTCTGCAGCTCATCCCGCAAAAATGCCGCCGCCGAGTCCACCGCATACCTCTTCTGGTCCTCCCTCGGGAGGTGGCGGATCTTTCCAGCCGACGCGGAAGCGGACGCCAGAATGATCGACGCGCCCACCCCGCAAAACACAAAAAACAGGAGCGCCGCCATCAAGCTGGCGCCATCCTGATTTTTCATACGCCAGAAAACCTGCCTCCAGATTTCCGGGCGTTTTTCACTGTTCTCTGCTTTTTTCATGCTTTATTCTCCCAGCGCCGCCTCTGCCGCTGTCTCAAGGTCAGAACGCTGCAGGTTCGACACATCCGCATTTGCCAGTCCCGACGGTGCCTGCGTCTCCTCCGGTTCCAGCTCCAGGCCTTCTTCTGATTCCGCATCGTAGCGGGTCTCAAAATAGGTCAGCTGGAACGCTACCGCCACCGGGTGGATGCGAATATCCTCTAACTCTTCATTTTCCAGATCTTTATCATCCTGAATGCTCAGATCCTCGATCAGACAGCGGTACGGTCCTTCGACCACCTCATGAAGCATTGAAACAGCGTGATCAAACGAATCTGCCGTAAAAGAAATATTCATCGCGCGGCGGATCTCCATTCCGTCCACCTGCGGCTCTGAATACTGGAAAGTAAAATCATACGCATTCGCAAAAATACGGTTCAGTTCCTCCGTCTCTGTCTTGAAATGATTGTAGGCCGGAACCATCGGCGCATTCGATGCCTTGTTTTCCTCGATCTCTTCCTCCATCTGCCGGATCTGCATCGCTTTCATCTGCTCCAGCTGAATCTGGGCATCCAGCTCCGCCGTGTCCGCCGCCTCAATCCGCCGCTGCACCGGCAGGTAAAATCCGGCATAGTAGCCGCCCGCGATCAGGGCAAAGACTACAACCAGCAGCACTATTTTCTGTGTTTTTGTTAATACATATTTCCCTAACGAATTCATTCTTCTTTGCCCTCTTCTGGTTCGTTAAAAAATACAGCCATTGACACTCCCACCTGCTTCAAGGATGCCAGAACTCTCTCTTCGCCATCTTTCTTCACTGTTTCCTCCAGCGAAGCGGTCACATAGCGCGCATTCGGATCCGCCTCCGCATCACGGACCAGCTGCGGAAAGAGTGTACCATTGGGAATGGTTCCTTCCAATGACATCTGATCCGAGGTGATCGAAACACTCGAAACTGCCGTCAGCGGGAAAATCTGTGATTTCAGGGAATCCAGCATCATCCGGCGGTCCGGAAGCTTACTCTCTTCCTCATTCAGATACCCATTTCCATAATGCGCGTACTCTGCCAGGACCTCACCGTACACCTCGTTGGATTTCTCCAATGTACGAAGCTCCTTCTCCGTCGCCGCATAAACCGCCTCTGCCCGGTCTGCCTCCTGCAGGGGAAGCATTACGCCAAATCTCGAAAATCCGTAGACAAAAACCATAAAAACGGCAAACGCGCCCAGCTCCGCCGCTATTTTTCCTTTTTTAGTCTGCTTCTGATACAGATTGATGCGCCGTTTTTTCGGATACTTCGGACCGCCAATCTGCATATTCGCGATTGATTTTAAATCAGCCACCGCTCTTCCTCCTTATGCAAGTAATACACCGTATGCCTGTGGGCTGTCAATCCACTCGTCTTCCTCATCCAGAGAAACCTCCGGCAGAAGCTCCGCCACACTCCGCACCGGCAGATCCAGCGTTTCTTTCAGAGCATCAATCAATTCCCCGTATCGTGCGCCTCCGCCGCAATAATAGAGGCTGTCGATCGTATTATTCACATTGTTGAAGCTATAAAAGTTCAAAACACGCATGACCTGGACGGCGCGGGTCCGGTACTGCTCCTCCAGCACAGCCGCCAGCTTTTCTTTGTCGGTCTCCTCGCGGTTTTCTTCCTCCACCTCAATTCCCAGTTCCTGCATCTTGTTCTTATCTCCCAAACGGATCTGCTCGATCTCCTCACAGCCCGGCTCCATGGTACGGGTAATATCATAAACCCCCTCACGGAAGAAATGAATCCGCAGCGCCTGGGTTCCCAGATCCAGAACAGCGTAATCCTTTCGCTCTTGTGCATACTCCAGAATCCGCTCCAGGCCAAGCACCGCCGGGACCAGGCCGACGAGCTTCAGGCGCGCCATCTTTGCCAGCTTTTCAAACTGCTGCAACAGCGTCTTCGTGCACGCCGCACCAAGAAGATCCATCGTCCTCTCTTTCGTCTGAATCATCGCGTAATCAAAAACATACTTGTCCATCTCATCGCCGATATAGTCATGAAACTCATACGGCAGATTCAGCCGGAGCTGTTCTTCCGTCATCAGCGGCATCTCAAACCGCCGCACATACACATCCTCCTGACGGATGACAAATACCACATTCCGGCACCGGATCGCATATTCCTTCAATAAATCCTTTATCAAATCCGCACAGACGTGCATATCGGTCAGATCCATTCCCTGAACCCGCTCGCTGATGAACTCTTTCAGTTCACCTTTTTCCGCATATGCAATCTTGATACGGTAATGTCCAATTTCAATTCCTAAACAATTCTTCATCTCTGCACTCCCCTTAAAAGAGTTTTATCGTGTACAGCTTACAAAAGCCACAGCCCCCTATACCATCCTGTCAGTTGTTCACCAAACAGAAGCATCAGAAAGAAAGCTGCCGCAATCGCCGGTCCAAATGGGATTTTCCCCTTTCTCCAAACCAACGAACATCCGATTCCAAGCACACAGCTAAGAATCAGAAAAAACAATACCTCCCAGATAGAACGAAGGTACAGCCCCGTCACAAAAAAGAGCTTGATATCCCCGCCTCCCAGGCTTTCCTTTCCCGTCAGGCGGTCAAATAAAAGTGAAAGTGCCAGCATACCGCCCGACAAGCCAGCCCCCGTCAGAACACCACGCAATATCTGTGCGCCCGTTTCCGGCAGACAGACTGCCGTTCCGAAAAAAATCAGGACTCCTGCCACCTGCAGGCGATCCGGTATGATCCACGCATGCAGATCCGTGAGCGTCAGGCACAAAAGCACAATCCACAGAAGTATCCCCCGCAGTGCCAGCACCGAAACATCGAACCGGTACACGATCAGACAGCACGCGATCCCCGAAACAAGTTCCGCCCAGAACGATTCCGCCGGGATCTTTGCCCCACAGTAACGGCATCTGCCCCGCAGACACAGCCACGAAAACAACGGCACCAGATCCGGCACGCCCAGCACATGCCCGCAGGCATCACAGTGCGATCTCCCCTTTAGGATCGAAGCCCCCGCAAGCATCCGTCCCGCCAGACAGTCTGTGAAACTGCCGAGGGCACAGCCGAGGATAAATGTTATGGTTAATATGTAAATTGTTAAAAATGTGGTTTGATGCAGCATCGCCGCGTTCTCTCCTGTCTTTTGCAATTCTTTGATTCATTATAACAGAATTTGCTTATTCTGTCTCCGGGCGCCTTTAGCAAAAATGGATGGGAAACCCCATCCATTTTGCCACGTATGTGGTTTTTATACTATTGTGCTGCATATAATGTAATTTCTGCGCCATCTAATGTCTGAGTTGCATCAGAACCACTAGTTTGCGGATCAATTTTAACAGAAATTTTAGTATATTTTACATTACTTGCCGCACTATCAATTGTAACTTCTGCTGATGCTACCTGAGTCACATTATTCTCTCCAACCACTTTAACTCCACCTGTTGTCATATCATAGTTATATGTAACATCATCGGTCGCATCCGATTTTTCGGTCAAATAATCTGCTATTGCCGCCGCTTTCGCAGCTCTCAGGTTTGCCTGATTCGTAGCCTTTCTAGCCTTGCTCAGCTGTGCCGTAAATACCGGAATCGAAATTGCAACCAGGATGCCCACGATCGCAACAACCACCAGCAGTTCAGCCAGTGTGAAACCTTTTTTGTTCTCACGAACTTTCTTGATTAAGCCCTTCATAAAATCAATCTCCTTATTGTATAGTATTTTATTAATGAACAGAGAATTTTCTCTGCGCCATCCAGCCTCTGCCGTATCACATTTTACATGTGTGCAGTCAATTTTTACATCAGATCATACATTGTAAAGATAGGCAGATAAATCGACACTACAATGATACCCGCAAAAATCGCAAGCACCACCAGCATCGCCGGTTCCAGAAGCGCCAGAAGCCGCTGGATTCGGTAATCCGCCTCGTTGGTGTAATAATCGGCGACATTGTCCAGTGTCTCCCCGAGTTCACCGGTTTCTTCTCCGACGGAACACATATCGACCATCGTCGGCGGGAAATATTTCTTTCCCTGCAGACATTCCACCAGGCTGCGCCCCTGCTCGATTCCTTCGCGCATGGAGCGGACATCCTCGCTCAGAAGTGCATTGTCCATGACCTTCGCCGTCGTGTCAACCGCCTGGTTGATCGTGATACCCGCTGCCAGAAGCACCGACATCGTATTAGCAAACTGTGCTGCGCCGTTCATCTGGTTGATCACGCCCACAAGTGGAAGGGATAACGCGATCTTTGCTTTCTGAATCCGCCCCTGCGGCGTATTGCCATAGACCTGCGAACCAATCTTCAAAAACACCAGCACCGCCAGCATCAGCAGCCACCACTTCGCGAAGAAATGGGAAGTCGCAATCAGCATCCGCGTCATCAGCGGCAGCGTACCACCCAGATCGGTAAATACATCTGCCAGTGTCGGGATAACCTTCGCCATGACGATAATCAGGACAACCACCGCAATCGCAACGACGAACAAAGGATACGTCATCGCTCCCTTGATCTTCTCCGTCGTCTTGTAAGACTTTTCGTAAAACTTCTGAAGCCGGTCAAAGGATCGTTCCAGTGTACCGGACTGCTCGCCTGCCCGGATCGTCTCGATAAACGTGAGCGGAAAACGGTCGCTATACTTTTCCAGCGCCGACGCAACGGTACTTCCGGCAGCTACTTCCTCTGCCGCAGCCCCCATGATCTTCCGGATCCGCTTGTCCTCATTCTGATCTGCCAGCATACGCATCGCGCGCGCCACGGTCATGCCCGAATGAAGAGTGATCGCAAACTGCGAACACAGGATCGCCAGCTTCTTCGTCTTGATCCGCCTGCTTCCGATCTCCATCTCCAGGAGACTGCCGTCATCAGGTCTTTTCTTCTCTTTCTTCTGACTGATGCTCAGAAGAATCGGATAGTTTTCCCGGATTCTGGAAGCGGCTGCCGCTTCACTCTCAGCCTGGAGCACTCCCCGGACTTCTTTTCCATCCCGTCCCAGCGCTTTATATGAAAAATTCGGCATCTCTCATACCTCCAGACACAGGATTCAGCTGTACGCCATCTGTATGTACATCGCCATCTGCATCCTTTTTATGATTATTTTAACATCTTTGTTTATTTTTGTAAATATGCCGTCAACCTTTTGGATGTTTTATACAAAAACACACATCTAGATCCACTTGTTTTTTGCTGTTTTCTCTATACGCGCTTTGTTTTTGCCAATCTATTTTTGTATGTATTTTCGCCAACACCTCTGACTTTTCTTCCTTTTCCAGACTATTTCTGCTATATAGATCATCAGGGCGGAAATGGTACGTCCCGCCCTGACACTCCCAAAAGAATAGCTCCCGTTTCTTTTTATCTTCTCTCTTATTTCTCGTTCTTCTTATCCAGCATCTCTTCCATCGTATGCCATCCCAGCACCGCGCATTTGACACGCGCCGGCATATGGGAAACATCGACCAGGGCGCCGGCTTCCTCGAGTTCTTCGATCTCGTTCTCGCCTGCCTCGCCCTTGATCATCCGCAGGAACAGATCCGCCAGATGGCGTGCTTCCTCTTCGGATTTTCCGATGATCAGATCCAGCATGATATCGGCGGACGCCTGGGAGATCGCGCAGCCGCTTCCCTCAAAAGCACCGTCTACCACCTGTCCATCTTCGACCTTCAACTGAAGAATGATGTCATCTCCACAGCTCGGATTGACGCCCTCTAATACCAGATTGGCATCCGGCAGCTTTTCTTTATGTAACGGATGCAGATTGTGATCCGTCAGTATTTCATTGTAAAAGGTTCTATTCTCCATATCCCATTTTCCTCCGGATTTCTTTCAGGTTCTGGACAAAACGGTCGATGTCCTCCTCCGTATTGTAGAACGCAAAGCTGGCACGCGCTGTTGCAAATACACCCAGATGTTTTAAAAGCGGCTGGGCGCAATGGTGGCCTGCGCGCACATTGACATTTGCGGCATCCAGAATCGACGCGATATCGTGCGGATGTACGCCGTCCACGGTAAAGCTGATAATTCCGTTGTGCTCTTCCGGCCTATCGCTTCCCTGGATATGAACGCCCGGAATCTGCTGCATCGCCGTCATTGCCCGTGTTGTCAGCAGCTCCTCACGCTTCCGCACCTCGTCAAATCCGACGTTCATCAGATAATCGATCGCTGCCTGTAAGCCGACCGCACCGCCGCCATTGACGGTACCGGCTTCGAATTTGTGCGGCAGTTCGGCAAAGACTGCAGATTCCCGGCTGACCGAATCGATCATCTCGCCGCCCGTCAGGAACGGAGGCATCGCATCCAGAAGGGTCTCTTTTCCGTACAGGACGCCGATTCCCATCGGTGCCATCAGCTTGTGACCGGAAAATACAAGGAAATCTGCATCCAGTGCCTGCACATCCACCGGAATATGCGGGGCGCTCTGTGCCGCATCGATGACGATGACACCGCCTTTTTCATGCACCAGTTTCGTCAGTTTCTCTACCGGATTTCTGCGGCCAAGGACATTGGAAATCTGCGGCATCGCTGCGATCTTTGTCTTTTCTGTCACCAGGGCTTCCATATCCTCATCCCGGTAGGAACCATCCGGCTGACATTCCAGATAAACGAGCTTCGCGCCTGTCTGTCTGGATACCATCTGCCACGGCAGGATATTGCTGTGGTGGTTATCAATGCTGATTAAGATCTCATCGCCTGCTTTCAGACTGGTTAAACCATAGCTGTACGCGATCAAATTCAGGCTCTCGGTGCTGTTGCGTGTAAACACGACCTCGCTCGTCTTTCCAGCATTGATAAATTCCCGCACGCGCTCTCTTGCCGCTTCATATGCCTCCGTCGCCTCGATTCCCAGCTCATAGAGCCCGCGGAGCGGATTGGCATTTTTCTTTGTATAGAAATCTTCCACTGCCTTTAATACCGCCTCCGGGCGCTGTGCCGTCGCCGCATTGTCCAGATATGCGATATCCGAACCCGCAAGCAGGGGAAAATCTTTCTTGTAATCTGTCATGTTCTGTTCCTTCTTATATATTTGTTTGTATACTTGCTGCAAAAACAAACCGCAGCCAACTTACAGTTTTTTCATTTTATTATCGCTTCTGGTTCATGAACTCCTGAACCTGCTTCTGTACTGCCTCGTCTGCTACCAGCTCATTCAGCGCGTCGATTCTCGCCCGCGCTACCATGCGCTCAGCTTCCTCTCTCGACAGTCCGCGGGAGCACAGATAAAACAGCGTTGCATCGTCCAAATCGCCCATCGAAGCGCCGTGATTTCCTTCGACATCTTCTTCTGCACACAGAATCAGCGGAATTGTCTGATTTACGATGTCATCGCCGAGCAGCAGCACATCCTCGCGCTCAGTTCCCTTTGCCCCGGCGCATCCCGGCACGAAATCGATCGTTCCACGGAACAGCTTGGAGGAACCGTCCTGCAAAACGCCAGAGACTTCCATCATACTCTCTGTCTTTTTGCCGCGGTGGCGTACTGTATAGTTCATATCCAGCTTCTGGTTTACACTGGTGTAATAGCCGATCTTCGCGTCAAATGCGCTCTTTTTCCCTTCCAGCTCGGTCAGGCAGCCCGCGTAGACCTTGCCTGCGCCCAGCTCCAGTTTCAAAAGCTCAAATGTGGCATTTTCCCCGCAGGACACACCGATATCACTCAGGCAGGTATATCCGGCGCCGAGAAGCTGCACTTCCTGAAGCTGTACCTTTGCATTCTTTTCCGCATGGACCTTTACCTGGAACGAGGATGTTCCCTGTGCGTCCTCCCCGGAGCGGAATACGATCAGCACGTTTAAGCGGCTGTTTTCCTTTGCATCCAGGCAGAGGCGGTTCTGGTAACTGCCGTTTTTGTAATCGACGCAGAGAACCGTCCATTCTGTATTTTCATTCTGCAGCACAGCTGCCGCTTCCGCTGTCAGCCGGTAGATACTTCCCGCACCGGCATTTTCTTCTGTAACAGCCGTTCCATTTACAGTGTCCGTTCTATTTGCGCCAGCCGTTCCGCATTCTGCCGCCATCGCATCGTACTCGCGTCCCATGCCGGTCTGGATCTCGTCCCACTCTTTTCCGGAGATTTCTTTTTCCCAGGTCACACCTGCTGCCAGGCGCTCCGGTTTTATCAAAACACTTTCCTCCGGCCACTCAATCTGTATCTGGCTTTCGTTCATTCCCAGCCGGTTCCAGGTTCGGGTCGGAAGAATGTTTACTGTCATTTCTTTCTGTCCCATTGTTTCCTCCTGTCGTTACCATTCATGCACTTGCATGCCCCGCAGCAGAATCTGTTATTTCAAAATCCCCGCTGCAAACAGTAACCATCTATTATCCGATACTGCCTTTCATCTCAAGCTGAATCAGGTTGTTCATCTCAACCGCGTACTCAAGCGGCAGCTCCTTCGATACATCATCCGCAAATCCGCTGACGATCATTGCGCGCGCGTCCTCCTCGCTGATGCCGCGTGACATCAGATAGAAAACAGCCTCGTCGCTGATCCGTCCGATCTTTGCCTCATGGCCGACGTTCGCGTCGCGGGTCCGGATATCCATCGCCGGGACCGTATCGGAACGTGAAATATCATCCAGCATCAGGGACTGGCAGGAAACCGATGCCTTAGAACCGGATGCCTGTTTTCCAATCTGCACGCTGCTTCGGAACGTACTGATACCGCCGTCCTTGGAAATAGATTTCGTATTAATATAGGAAGAAGTCCGTTTGCCCGTGTGGACTACCTTCGCACCGGTATCGAGGTTCTGACCTTCTCCTGCAAAAGTAATGCCGGTAAATTCCATTCTTGAATCATCGCCCTTTAAGATACTCATCGGGTACAGATACGATACATGGGAACCAAAGGAACCCGATACCCACTCGATCGTGCCGCCCTCTTCCACAATCGCGCGCTTGGTGTTCAAATTGTACATATTTTTCGACCAGTTCTCGATCGTCGAATAGCGGAGTTTCGCATTTTTGCCGACGTACAGCTCGACACAACCCGCATGCAGGTTTGCTACGTTATATTTCGGCGCAGAACAGCCCTCGATGAAATGCAGATATGCCCCCTCATCAACGATGATCAGAGTATGTTCAAACTGTCCGGCTCCCGGTGCATTGAGACGAAAATAGGACTGAAGCGGGATCGTAACCGACACGCCCTTTGGCACGTACACAAAAGATCCGCCGGACCAGACCGCCCCGTGCAGCGCTGCAAATTTATGTTCCTGCGGTTTGACCAGATGCATAAAATGCGTCCGGATCATTTCCGCATATTCGCCGTGCATTGCGCTCTCCAGATCGGTGTAGACAACGCCCTGCGCCGCTACCTCCGCGCGCACGTTATGATATACTAACTCCGAGTCATACTGGGCGCCCACGCCTGCCAGTGATTTCTGCTCCGCCTGCGGGATTCCCAGACGCTCAAAGGTATCTTTGATGTCCTTCGGAACCTCCGACCATTTGGCGCTCATCTTGGATTTCGGGCGGACATAGGTTACGATGTTATCCATGTCCAGATCCTCGATATCCGGTCCCCAGTTCGGAACCTGCAGGGAATTGTAAATCTGTAAGGACTGCAGACGGAACTGCTGCATCCATGCCGGGTCATTTTTCTCCTTAGAAATCTTCTCAACGATCTCCGGGGTCAGACCCGCTTTTACTTTATATGCGTCATTTTCTTTGTCTTTTATATCGTAGACGCTGCGATCAATGTCATCTACATACGTTTTTTCTTTCATGTTTGATGCCTCCATATTACCCGTGCTGATTCGTTATTACTGTCGCGTTATCCTGCAGCACTTTCGATTCCAAAAATGCCTGCCTGCGAACAGTAACGATTAGTTCCGGGCGTCTGCCACACCCGCCTCACGGATAAAGGATTCGTAGCCTTCCTGGTTGATCTTATCAACCAGGGAGCCGTCACCGGTTGCCACGATCTTTCCATCTACCATGATGTGCGTATAGTCAACATGCAGTGCATCGAGAATCCGGGTGCTGTGCGTGATAATAAGAAGCGCGCCGTTCTGGTTCTTCTGGTACTCTTCCACACCCTTAGAAACCAGACGGACTGCATCAACATCCAGACCAGAGTCTGTCTCATCGAGGATTGCCAGGCTCGGATTTAAGAGCATCAGCTGTAAAATCTCAGATTTTTTCTTCTCACCGCCGGAAAAGCCCACGTTTAAGCTTCTCTGTGCATACGATTCATCCATCTGGAGAATATCCATCGCCTTTTTGAGCTGTTTATGAAATTCCCAGATCTTTAAGTTCTTGCCAGTCTGTTGGCGCATCGCGCTCCGCAGGAAACTTTCCAGCGAAAGTCCCGGTACCTCCAGCGGCTCCTGGAAGGACAGGAACATACCGGCTTTGGAACGCTTGTCCGTGGACTCATGTGTGATATCCTCACCCTTAAATAAGATCTGACCGCCCGTGATCTGATATCGCGGGTTTCCCATCAGGACGTTTCCGAGCGTCGATTTGCCCGCGCCGTTCGGTCCCATCAGGACATGTACCTCTCCTGCGCCGACGCTCAAATCAACGCCGTGCAGGATCTCTTTTTCTTCTATATTTGCTTTTATCTGATTTACTTCTAACACTTTTTCTGCCATAAAGCACTCCATTTCCGGGACCGGCTGAGACATTCATGCTCGGTCTGTCTGATCTGTGACAGCCGCCTCGTCACGAAAGCGGTTATCCCTCTTAGCAAACGTCCATCTCTCTGGTTCCTTTTTTCTATATTCAAGTCGAACGTCCGTGAGACTTGGCGCGTGATTCTGGTCAGCAAAGCTGACATATTCCTATCAGAATCACTGTGCATCCTCGCGGAGCGTTTATCTCAGTCGGAGACCCAACTCCCACTGAGACAAATTTGCCATTACTCACCACCTGAAGAGGTGGGAGTCTTCTCGACTGAGATAAATCTGATTGTTCAGACAGCCAGATTACCCTATGGCTATTATAGGTATTTATTTCCGGATTGTAAACCCTCATTTTTCACAAAACAAGAAAGATTCTTATTATATTATTGAGACTTTTTTTCGTTTATTATTGAGTCAGCATCATCCACCCCCAATACACAACCCCTAATCCCCACGAACTCAGAATCCCATACAGGATCACCGGACCCGCGATTGTAAATATTTTGCATCCGACACCAAATACCTGCCCTTCCGCCTTGTATTCCAGCGCCGGGGATGCAACTGAATTGGCGAATCCGGTGATCGGAACCAGCACGCCAGCCCCAAAAACGCGCGCCAGCTTCTGGAATACATTTGCCCCTGTCAGGATAACGCTGAGCAGAATCAGTCCCAGCATCGTCCAGAGCGCCGCCGTTTTCTCCTCCATGCCTGTCTGAACCAGACAATTTGTGCTGATCTGCGCCGCCAGGCAGATCAGCCCGCCGGAAATGCCCGCCATCAACACATTTTTCCATGTACTGTGGACGGGCGTAACCGATTTGACATATGCTTCATATTGATCTTTTCTGGCTTCCATGGTTTCTCCTCTCTTCTACTGTCTTCCAATTCCATATAAGAAATAATACAGCGAACCCGCACATTTCCCCGCCGCAATCGCGAGAAGGAGATATGGCAGCCCCACTGCCAGACGCAGGCGGCGGCTCAGCACCGGCAGGGCTTTCAATGTCTCTGCCAGCGACATGACGAGGCAGCCTACAAAAATACCACAGGAAAGTCCCGCAGCCGCTAGAAGCAGCTGTTCGGAGACATTTCCAAGCATCACCAGAAATCCAGCACCAGCTCCCGTTCTGCCACCGCCTTCTGCTGCCTTCTGCCACAACTCTGCCTCCGGCATTGCCGCTGGCCATGCTATTCTCAGAAAACTCCCGGTCAGCTGTTTCACTTTCTCTGTAAATAAATCCACCACATTTCCAAACAATCCTCCCAGCGCGATAATCGTCTCATACAAGAAGATTTTCCCCTTCGTCGCCGTCGCCGTCTTTCCAATCAGGCGCGGATAAACGCCGATGACCACCAGAAAGGCGTAGACTCCTGCTGCCACCGTGCTTCCCGCCGCCAGCCCCGCCAGCAAAAGCAGCGCTTCTTTAAGAAACATCGATGTCATCCTCCTTCCGCTCCTCGTTCTGAATCAGCGTTTTATTGACATTTTCCTCATACAGGCGCATTTCTACCTCCAGCGGCGTCGGATCGAGACTGAATTTCCACGAAGTAAAATGGTTAAAAAACAGCAAAATCCCCACCGGAAGCCCGATCGAATAACCGACCTCCAACGCCGTTGTTCCGTCCGACGCCTGCCCCGTCGTGATCTCATATATTTTCCTGAATACATCCAGCACGTTTGCATCGTTGTTGAATGTCATGATCGCAAATGCCGCCCCGAAAAAGCAAATCAGGCAGACGAACAGCGTCTTGCACCACTGCCAGACAAGCGCCTGACGGCGCGGCGGCTGATAATGAATGACATAGTCCGTCTCCCCCAGATTCTGCACCGATGTCCCCGGAATTTCCCGTTCAATCTGCTGGATAATCTCCATGACGTTTCCAACCAGACGGCTTTCGCGCTGTTTCCCGCCGCCGCGGATCCTCTTCACGATCATCGCACGGCAGCGGCTTTCCACGCTTTTTTCACTGCAATAAACTTCTCCCAGACTTGCAAGCGGTACATTTTTCTCATGTACCTGCGTGATCTGGCTGAGTTTCAGATAGACCGTCTGTGTCATAATGCTGCCTTCTCCGTCTGTGCCTCCGGTCTCAAAAATGCCTCCGCGCTGTCCCCGGAATGCTGTACGAAGGTTCCGTCAATGTAGACGCTGTCCCGCCCCACTGCCATCAGACAGAGACAGAGCGCTGCTACAATCAGAATCATGCATCCGACCCAGATACAGATTCCCATCTTTTTTTTCATTGTCACTTTCACATTTCCCGTCATTTTTTTCCATCCTTCCTGTGTATTCTGGAAACTCTAAAAGTTCCTGCATCCAGTAGTATGCCTGTCTTTCAATGGAGTATGCACATTCATATATTCTGAATTATGAGCCTGTCTTTTTTTCTCATGTTTCTTCCAGCTTTGCGCGCATCTGCCCTAATATTTTCCGCTCGATCCGCGACACCTGTACTTGTGAAATGCCGAGCTGCGCCGCGATCTGAGTCTGTGTCTGATCATAAAAATAGTGCCGCACAATGATCTCCCGCTGCCGTCCATTGAGCATTTTCAGCAAATCTCCCAAAAGCATCCGGTCAAGCAGAACCTCATTCTCCGCTGTCTCCCCAGCAATCCGGTCCTGAAGCAGAAGACCAGTTTCTTCCCCGGCGCTGGCTGGTGCAGAGAGCGATTCAACCGGACTGTCCGCCGCCATCGATGCGGCAGCTTCCTCACAGCTCACTCCAATCTGCGCCGCCAGCTCTTCCAGCGTCGGCTCCCGCCCAAGTGCCGTGCAGAGCGCTTCCCGCGCTGCCCGGAGCCGCTGGTTTTGCTCTTTGATGGAACGACTGACCTTGATGATCCCGTCATCCCGGAGAAAACGTTTGATCTCCCCCGCAATCATCGGCACCGCATACGTCGAAAAACGCACCTCATATGATAGGTCAAACTTATCAATCGCCTTCAACAGCCCGATACTCCCGATCTGAAATAAGTCCTCCGTCTCACACCCCCGCCCCGCAAAGCGGCGGACGATGCTCCATACAAGTCCCAGATTGTCCTTTACCAGCGCCTCCCGCGCCGTCTTATCGCCCTGGTGTGCCCGTTTGATCTGCTCGATGGTTTTATCCATAGGACTCTGCCGTTTCTTTTTCTTCCTGCTCTTTATTCATATATCTCCTTCCAATTCGCTTTTTCATCGTCACACACGTTCCGCAGCCCACCTTGGACTCCACCTCGACCTCATCCATAAACGCTTCCATAAACGAAAAGCCCATCCCCGAGCGCTCGCCGGTCGTGTCTGTCGTATACATCGGCTCCATCGCCTTTTCCACATCCAGGATTCCTTTTCCCTCATCCCGGACCGAAATTATCAGTTCTTCTCCCTCAATCCGCGCTTCTATGTAAATAATTCCGATTTCATCGCTATACCCATGAATCACCGCATTTGTCACCGCCTCCGAGACCGCCGTTTTCACATCCTCCAGCTCCTCCATCGTCGGATTCATCCGACTCATAAAGACTGCCGCTGTGACACGGGCAAACTCCTCGTTCGATGAATGGCTGTCTATCTCCAGGTGCATCCACGTGCCATTCTTCTCTGCTTGTCTCTGTTCATTCTGTTCAAATTTTCTGTATTCTTCTGAATTTTTTATTTTTTTAAGTTTTCCTTTCACTTCCGTTTCTGATACAGATATATCATCCGCATACATATTCATCTCTCCTTTAATGTCTCCCATCCAGTGCCTCCTCTCTCGTCCGGTACGACTGCACCAGACGATACACGCCGCCGATCCGCAAAATCCGGCGCATCCGCTCGCCTGCCCCGTACACCGCCACCGTGCCGCTGCTGCCCTCCATCTGCTTATACCGGTTGAGAATCACACCGATCCCGGAACTATCCATAAATTCCGTCCCCGAAAAATCAAAAATAATCCGGTTAATATAATTTTCCGCCAGAAGCAGGTCTGTTTCATATTTGAGTGTCAGGCAGTTATGGTGATCTACCTCCTTCGGCAGATGAATCACCAGCGCCGAATTGATCGCTTCGTATGTAAATATATTTCGTTCCATATCAGGATTCCCCCTTTTTCGAATTTTTATGCGGCATGTTTCTGCTTCGCGCGAGTGCGCATCATTGGCACGTTAGTGCCTTTTTGTGTAATAGGGAATTCCAAGGAATTTCCTATTACACAAAAAAGCACCGTAAAGTTTTTATCTTTACAGTGCTTTTCTTCTTAATTATCTGCCGTATTATATTTGTACTTACTGCGCCGCTTGCGTCTCCGCTCCGCTGCCTGCTGCCGTTTCATCCGCCGCAGTCTCTCCCTGACTGATGATGGACTGACCTGGAACTGCAGCCTGCTGGTTATCCGGCGCAAGCTCAGCGAGCTGCTGTCTTGCCTTGTCCGCCTGCTCGGAATCCGCATACTGGGTCACAATCTGCGTAAACATTTCGACCGCCTTGTCTGTCTCGCCCTGTGCCCGGTAAATCATACCCATGCTGAAGATAACCTTCGGGTTTGCCGGACGGATCGCCAAACAGGTCTGGTAATCTGCCAGTGCTTCCTCCATACGGCCTGCCGACCACATCGTGTATGCCAGATCCTCCAGCGTCTGGTAGCCGTTTGTCTCGATGTCCTGCTTTACCCCGTTGGCAATGGAAACGACCGTCTCGTCCGTAAATAACGACGGATCAAAGCCCTCATAATAGGTAACCGCCTCTGCCAGGTTATTGTTGCGGTATGCCTGCAGCATTTTGACGAGCTTCGCATACTGGTTCAGAACGCTGTCATTGCTGTTGAGCATCGTATCCAGCTTGTTCTCCGCCTCTTCTTTGTCCTTTTTCGAAGTCTCAATGCTCTCATTTAAACTGTCAATCTCTTCATTTTTCTGATTGAGCTGCTCGTTGTACTGGAGCATTTCCTGCGTATGTGCATTATTTGCCTGCTTAATCTTGGCTGGCATCACCAGGAAAAAGATAACTGCCGCGCCCAAAAGCAGTCCAGCGCCGATATTGAGTACCGACTGCAGTCCCGTATTCTCCTTGTACGTCGGCGGCATAATGACATCATCATCCTGCATCTGGCGGTGGGAAAATGCGTTTTTCAGCTTTCTCCGCTCGATATCCGCCTTGCCGGTATGTTCCTTAACAATCTCCATATACCAGTTCGCCTTGGGATTGTTTTTATCAATCTTGAGTACCTTATACAGGGATTTGCCCGCTTTCGTATAATCCTCATGACTAATATGCAAAAGAGCCAATAGAAGATGCGCTTTTACAAATCTCGGATTAGCTTCTACAACTCTTGTAAGCTGTAAGGTCGCCAGATCGTCGCTTCCGGTCTGCGCCTGCAGAAGCGCCTGATTATATTTCTGAATCGTCGCGCTCGCCTGATCCAGACGATCCTGTTTACGCTGAATCTGGTCTAAATAATAATCAGCCCGGTTATCCTGCTCCTTAAAGTTCATGCTGATAACCCACTGCACCAGCGCCTCCGACACCTCACCCATCTCATAATAGATAAGTCCGAGAAGATTTCTGGCATCAATATGATACTTGTTCAGGTTCAGGCATTTTTTCAGATACTCGACCGCCCCTGTTAAATCCCGTCTCTTTGCCCGTTCCAGCCCGGCATTGTAAAAGCTGTTGGAAATCAGGCGAATTTTTCTTGTTCGATCCATCATGTCCGCCTATTCCTTCATATGTTTTAAAAGTTCCATCATAATATCCGACATATCTGTCAGGTCACTCTTCACGATCGCCTCGCCGACCTCCTCGACCTCCAGACTCGGTTTAAAATGTTCGATTTCTTCCTCGAAATTGATTGTCATTCCTTCGCCACTCATGTTTTTCCTCCAGAGTTTCTTCCTTTATTACATGGATATACATTCCCGCTAATCTTACACCATTCTGGCGGTGCTGTCAAATCCAGTTCGGGAAATCTTTTTCTCCAGCTCTCCGATTAAATACAGAGAACCCACACAGAAGCAGGTATCCTCCGGACGTTTTTCCTGAACCAGTGTCTGATAAGCTGTTTTTACATCTGGTATACTTTGAACCTCACAGCCATCTGCCACCCGGTGTGCTGCTTTTTCCATCGCCTCCATCGGAAGTGCCCGCGATGTATATAAATGAGTCAGCACCAATCGATCCGGCTTCAGTTTCCGCATCAGTGTTTCCAGCATCGATTCATAATTTTTATCTGAAACGGCTGCAAACAGCAGAAAAATCCGACCATCTTTCCCTGACTCTTCTCTTCTGCGCGCTGCCACCTCTGCCGCTGCGCCCGCAAACGCACGGATTCCGCCCTCATTGTGAGCGCCATCCAGATAAACTCCGTCCTGGATCTCCTCCATGCGTCCGCGCCATACCGCATTCCGGATGCCCGCTGCCGCTGTCTCCCCGTCCACTGCAAGAAGCCGCGCCGCCTGGTAAGCGATGCAGGCGTTGACTGCCTGATATTCCGCTTCGAAGGGAATAAACAGACGCTGGCTTTTCTCTTTTATCATCAGAATCATCCCGCCATGTTCCCGCCGAAGATCCGTATACACTGCCGGGCTGATCGGATATGCCGGACAGGAAAGTTCCGCCGCCCGATTTCTGATAACAGCCGAAGCCGCCGCATCCGTATCATCGTACACCACCGGCATATTTTTTTTCAGGATTCCCGCCTTTTCGCCCGCGATCTGTGTCACCGTGCCGCCCAGGTATTCCATATGGTCAAGGCTGATCGAAGTGATGACCGTAAGCGCTGGATGCTCGATGCAGTTCGTTGCATCCAGCCGTCCGCCAAGCCCCGTTTCCAGAATCACATACTCCGGCTTTTTCCGACGCACCATCCACATGAACATCAAAAACAGATATTCAAAATACGTCGGATGCCCCAGTCCTTCCTGCTCAAAATGAGCATATGATGCCTTAACCGCCTCAAACGCCTCCAGGAACAGTGCATCGTCTGCTTCCTGTCCATCAAAAGAAAAACGCTCCGTCACGCGCACCAGATGAGGAGACGTAAACCGCGCCGTCCGCTTCCCGGCTTTCTGCAAAACCGCATCGAGAAACGAGCAGACCGACCCTTTTCCATTTGTTCCGGCCACATGTACGATTCTTTCCTCCTGCGGCAATGCATTCAGGTATGAAAGCATCCTGCGAAGCCCCTCCGCCGTATGTTTTTCACTGGTAAATTTCGGTATCTCATTCAGATATGCATCTGCCGCTTCTACCGTCCATTCTTCTTGTCTCATGGCATGAAATATCCTTTCCTGGCAAACGGAAGCGGCAGTACGAACTCTGCCGTCTGCCGCCTTGTCTTTTGTATGTTATTATTTTATATCATTTGCGGAGATCGTGCAAGTGGTTATATGGAATAAAGGCTGTACCTTCTTGTGTAATAGTAACTGTTCACAGGCAATGGAGAATTCCAAGGTATTTCCTATTATGCAAGAAACCCCTCTTGATAATCAAGAGGGGCTCCACTCATCAGCTCCCTGCCGGACTTGAACCGGCGACCTACGCATTACGAATGCGTCGCTCTACCAACTGAGCCAAGGAAGCATTTTAATTTGAAAAATGCTCTGGAAAACCCAAAGCAACTTTCGATGACCTGTCCGGGAATCGAACCCGGGTTTACGCCGTGAGAGGGCGTCGTCTTGACCGCTTGACCAACAGGCCGTATGTTTTATAATAGAATCGAGGCGACGTGATTCGAACACGCGACCTCTGCGTCCCGAACGCAGCGCTCTACCAAACTGAGCCACGCCTCGATTACATGACGTAGTATAATATAAATCCAGAAAAATGTCAACACTTTTTTTGAAGAATTTTTAAAAATATTTATTATGTTTAATATTTCGCTATAGTTGCTTGTGTTTGCTCAATTCAATAAATTTATATTTACTTCATCAGCTTCTGAATCGTCTTGCACAGCTCCTCAACCGCTTCTTCCCCATTTCCCGCCTCTATATCATCGACCACACAGGTTTTGATATGGTTGGACAGCAGGACTTTGGAAAAACTGTTCAGCGCCGCCTGAACCGCTGATACCTGGTTTAATATATCGACGCAGTATCGCTCGTCTTCCACCATCGCCTTCACACCACGCACCTGTCCCTCGATCCGGTTTAAACGTTTCAGCAGATCTTTTTCTTCGGTCAGGTTTCTGTGTTTGTGACGTTCCGTCTCTCCTCCCTGACAGACCTGCGCTTGTGATTCACATTTACAACAGCCCATGCTTTTCTCCTATCTTTTATCAAAATGCTGCGAAATGGCATATTAATTCCACCATTTCGCAGCTTTTTTCATCCTACTGAATCGAGTCCACCTTATAATCCTGTGCCTCAACCGCCTCTTTCAACGTATCGTCCGCCACATCCGCACTCATGCTTACGACCGCGGTTCCTTTCTCATGGCTGACCTCTGCGCTCTCCACGCCTGCCAGTGCCTCCAACGCCTTCTTTACGCGTGCCTCACAGTGTCCACACATCATTCCTTCGATATTCATTGTCTTTGTCATCGTTATTCCCTCCATATTTATATTATTTTTTTGATTCTCACTTTTTTGCATTTCTTTTGAAACAGTTTCATTTCCATTTGCTGTTTGCCCAATTGACCGGGTGTCTTCTGCCCCCATCCTAACTGCACCTGCGTTTTCTGCCTTTTCTCCACCTTTATTAGCATCCTTCTCAGCCCTCTTCCGCATCGGATGATCCTTCGATGCATCGTGCATCTTAAACAGATTCAGCCGCAGCGCGTTCGTCACTACGCAGAAGCTGGATAAGCTCATCGCTGCAGCGCCGAACATCGGATTTAATTTCCATCCAAAGATAGGATACCACAAACCGGCTGCAAGTGGAATACCCACAACATTGTAAAAGAATGCCCAGAACAGGTTTTCGTGAATATTTCGAAGCGTCGCACGGCTTAGACGGATTGCCGCCGGAACATCACTCAAACGGCTCTTCATCAGCACCACATCCGCGGCATCAATCGCGATATCTGTACCGGCTCCGATCGCGATACCTATATCGGCACGCGTGAGCGCCGGGGCATCATTGATACCATCACCGACCATTGCCACCTTGCCCTGTTCTTTCAGGCTGCGGATGACACTCTCTTTCCCATCCGGAAGTACTCCGGCAATGACTTCATCCACACCAGCCTGTGCCCCAATCGCACGGGCGGTCCGCTCATTATCTCCGGTCAGCATGACCACACGGATTCCCATGTTCTGCAGTTCCTTGACCGCCTGCGGGCTGTCTTCCTTGATGACATCTGCCACGGCAATCATACCAGCCAGACGACCATTTTTCATAAAGCACAGCGGCGTCTTGCCTTCCGATGCCAGGCGCTCAAAGGATGCCTGTTCCTGTGCGGACACCGTCGTATGTCCGCTGATATAGGAAAAGCTTCCGCCTGCCAGTGAAGCGCCGTCTAACGTACCGGAAAGTCCATTACCCGGCAGCGCCTGGAAATCAGCCGCCTCCGGCGCGTCAATCTGCTGTTCTTTTGCATAGAGAAGAACCGCTTTTGCCAATGGGTGCTCACTCTTCTTTTCCAGGGAAAGCGCCAGGCTTACCAGCTCCTTCTCAGTCACACCTCCAGACGGGATGACGTCGGTCACACGCGGCTCTCCGCTGGTGATCGTACCCGTCTTATCAAGCGCTACAATGTCCATTTTTCCGGTTTCTTCCAGCGAAACAGCTGTCTTGAACAAGATTCCGTTTTTCGCGCCCATGCCGTTGCCGACCATAATCGCAACCGGCGTAGCCAGTCCCAGTGCACACGGGCAGCTGATAACCAGTACGGAAATACCTCGCGCCAGTGCGAATCCAAACGTCTGTCCTGCCAGCAGCCAGACAATCGTTGTCACCACTGCGATCGTGATAACCGCCGGGACAAACACGCCGGAAACCCGGTCTGCAATCTTGGCGATCGGCGCTTTCGTCGCCGCCGCGTCGCTGACCATGCGGATGATCTGCGACAAGGAGGTATCTTCACCGACTCTGGTCGCCTCACAGCGCAGATAACCAGACTGGTTGACCGTTGCCGCCGAAACCGGGTCACCCTGTGCCTTATCCACCGGAATACTCTCGCCGGTCAGTGCTGCCTCGTTGACCGCGCTCGTTCCTTCCAGGACCACACCGTCCACCGGGATATTTTCACCTGGGCGTACAACAAATATATCACCCTTCTTTACCTCTTCAATCGGAACCTTTGTTTCCACTCCATCCCGGATGATAACAGCTGTCTTCGGTGCCAGTTTCATCAGTCCCTTTAAGGCATCCGTCGTTTTTCCCTTGGAACGCGCCTCCAGCATTTTTCCGACTGTGATCAGCGCCAGAATCATTGCCGCCGACTCAAAGTAAAATTCATGCATGTAGGACATGACTGCCGTGTCGTTGCCCTTTAACTGTGCGTCCGTCATCGCAAACAACGCATATGTGCTGTAGATAAACGACGCGCCTGAACCAAGTGCTACCAACGTGTCCATGTTCGGGGCGCGGTGTAAAAGTCCCTTGAAACCGCTGATAAAGAATTTCTGGTTAATCACCATGATAATTCCGGCTAAAAGGAGCTGTAAAAGTCCCATCGCCACATGGTTGCCATCCATAAAGTGCAGCAGCGGCCAGCCCCACATCATATGTCCCATCGACATATACATAAGGACTGCTAAGAATCCCAGCGATGCGATCAGACGGTGTTTTAAGACCGGCGTCTCCCGATCTTTTAAGGCGTCCTCTGCCTCCGACGCGCTCTGCGCCTGCGCTGCAGTGCCCTGTCCTTTCAGGAATGCGCCATATCCGGCATCTTCCACCGCATGAATCACGGTCTCCGGCGGCACATCGCCCTCGACGCCCATCGAATTTGTCAGCAGGCTGACCGAGCATGCCGTGACACCCGGCACTTTCGATACTGCCTTTTCAACCCGGCTGCTGCATGCCGCGCAGCTCATGCCGGTTACTGTATATTGCTTCATGGTCTCCTCCTATCTCTTAACTGTCCTTATAATATACCCCCACAGGGTATATGTCAACCCCAATTTCATTTATAATCTGTAACGGTTCAGTACCTTCACAGTCACGCGCAAAAAGACCCTGTCCGGAGAATTTCCCCGTACAGAGTCTTTTATACTTTCGCATCCATGCCGCCCTTTGGCGGGCATAGACATTATTCCATTTTTATCTGTGCATCATCCAAACAGCACGCCCAGCACGCCGTAGGACAGAATCGACATAATCACCGTCGCCAGCGCGATACCGACTAAAATCGCGCCAAATGCCTTGCCAAATTTCATGTGGAGCAGGGATGCCACCAGCGCGCCTGTCCATGCGCCGGTTCCCGGAAGCGGGATGCCGACAAAGAGCATCAGCCCCCAGAACTCATATTTCTCGATCTGCCCTTTTTTGCTCATCGCTTTGCGTTCCAGCCACAACGCAATACCACGGAAACACGGAACCCTCTTCATCCACTCCAGCACATGGCGGATCAGAAGCAGGATAAACGGGATCGGCAGGATATTTCCCACGATACAGATCGGGATCGCCCGCAGGATCGGCACGTTTAAGAGTGCCGGTGACGCAGCCAGAAGTCCGCCTCGAAGTTCCAGAATCGGAATCATCGAGATAATGAAGATAATTGCCTCCTTCGATATGACTCCGGATAAATTAGCTGTAAACCATTGTACCAGTGAATCCATAAATTATGCCTGCTCCCCGCTGTTATTTTCATTCTGTGTCGCAGTATCGGTGGTGTTCTCCGAAACAGCGTCCGAAGCATCCGCGGAATCCGCGTCTGGACCAGCCGCGCCTTCTGTTTCTGCGTCGTCAACCGCCTTATCTGCTGCAGCTTCATCCTTCTCTTCAAAGATAGTCTCCTGCATCTCCTCCGGTTCTTCCGGCTCATGCACATCTGCAGATGTCGTCGAATCCATCGGCGCACCGCACCGGCTGCAGAATGCCGCATTTTTCTCCACCTTTGCGCCGCACTCCGCGCAGACTCTTGTGCCCTCTAACTCGGCAATCTCATCCTCCAGGGACGCAATCTTCACAAGCCCAGCCTGGATAGTATGGAACTCATCTGCGAATTTCCCTTCCAGCTCGCCCTCATGTCTGTCATAGTATGCTTTTCCCAGTGTGATATATGCCTTATTAATCTTATCTTTCTCGGCGGACAACTTCGATTTCAGCTGTAATACGCCTGTAATGTCCTTTACCCGGTTCGCAGCTTCCTTGCTCTTATCGCTGATCACCTTTCCAAGCTCATCGAAAAATGCCATATTTCTTCCTCCTCTGCGGGATATGTACGCCTCAAATTTTGTTCTGCCTGATGTGACGGCGCATCGCTGTTCTAAATCCAAAGGCAGGTTCATGCAAAACCAAAGCGTCTGTTATTTTCTCATAACGATTCAGCCGGTTTTTGCATCAAATACATAAACCGGCTGAACCGCTACGTTTCCCTTTATTTTAGCCCCTACGGGGGAGAAAGTCAATCTTTTGCATCCCTGAATCAACTCCAGGCAGCTTTTTTAATACGCAAACACCCGGTTCAGCCGCATCAATTCCGGTGTCAGGCCGAAGGTCGATTTCACAAACTCCGGAACCTTGCCATAGCGGAACGAGCGCTGGTAGATGCCATACTGACCCGATTCATCCATTTCATAGTCCGCCGCATATTCCCCATCATACAGGACATTCTGACCGGCATCCACCGTATATGTCTGACCTATCTCATTTTCCTCCATTGAATTTACCGAATCCCTCAAATCATCCTCTGAAACTGCCCCTGTGTCCTCTGTACCGGACACATATACTGCAATATTGATCCCCTGATATGCCTCCGCCATTTGATTGATCTGCACCATATCATCCGAAGCGGAGTTTGCAAGAATTTCTGCAATCTGTTCCGGATCTGTAATCGTTACCTCGCGTCTGCTGTTATTCTGAAGATACTCCCGCTGGCGTTTTCCAAGCTCTGTATCTGCCGGTGCCAGCTGATCCTCCGGAATCTTGCCGCCCTGATACTGAAGCACAATTTTTTCTGTATTTTCCGGCGTCACCTTGCTGCCGACCTCGGTACCACACTGTTTCAGAATCGCGATCGTCTCCTGGAAGGACGGATAAATCGGGTAATAATCAAACTGGTTAAATGTGTCATAATAGCCGCCATTTTTACGAATCACATCAATCATCGCCTGCATCTCATTTGTCTTAAACTGAATCTCCGCGATCGGCATCTCCTCCCGGCGCATATCCGGCGTCAGAGCCATCAGCTCTTTCTGGTATGCAGCAAGAAGCGCCGCCTTCGTCTGCTCATCCGGAAGCTTCACATGGCTACAGTCCTCTTCCTCTTTGTAATTGATGCCTGCAGCATCGTCTGCCTGTAGGGACAGCACCGGGTACATTCCCAGTTTATAGCTCTGATTTTCATAAATGGAATCTAGCTGTTCCCGCAGCTCCGTTACGTTGATCGTGCGGTAATTACGGTAAACGGTTTTTCCATTGTTCAGATGCCAGGACAGCACGATCGAATCATAGCGTGAATCCAGATCCGTCTCACTCATCCAATCCTGTCCGCCGTTCAAATTCTTCCGCTGTCTGGAAGCTGTCTCGATGCCCTGCGCGCCAATTTCCCGCAGGACACGGATTCCATCCTCATCCGAGATCTGCATTTTATCTGCCACATCTCCCTGGGACGCCCATTCCATTCCAACACTGTAGCCATCCCTATACATTCTCGGAGTCACATGGTAAGCCCCTGACGCATTGTTGTCCAGCGCATCACAGTAAATACCCGCGTATGCAACCTTGTCAGCATCCGGCAGATAGCTGTCATATCCTGCCACATCCAGGCGGAACCCTAAGAAAATGGCTGCCACTGCCACCGCACTGATGACAAGCTGTCTCTTATGCGCAAACAAGCTCTTAAAATCGAAATGATAGATAATTTCGATCAGGCAGCTGGTGATGAGCAGTCCGCAGATCAAGCCAAACACGGTCCAGATATCATCATTCAGGATTGACCGGAAAATCATTCCGGAAAACAGCGTGATCGGCACAACCAGAAGGAAACGGATCACCGGCTCACTTACCTTAAATGCCATCGCTCTTCCAGCCGCCTCAGACGGGCGTTTCCGGTACAGGAACATTCCCAGACCAAAGAGCAGGGCTGCCACTGCCAATGCAATGACTGCCATCCGGGTGGGATGATCCGAACCAGTTGCCGTGCCGTACCAGAAAACCGGTGAGGTCCGCTCACACCAGCGCAGCAGGAAATTGCCATTGTCATAAAACGTCATGAAGTATTCGGAAAAATACGTCGATACCACTGCAGCCACCCCCGGTCCCCAGCTAAAAAGCACGCCGGTTCCCAGTAAACCCACGATCAGATTGCCTGTCAGAATCACTGCCAGCACAACCGTCATGTACACCAGTGTAAAAAAGCACATATGCTGTACATACCCAATCAGCAGGGTTCCCCATGAAAATGGTGCGCCCTTTACCTGCAGCATCACTCCTGCCGCCAGCAGAAATACCAGATACGGGACTGCCAGATACAGGATACCGTCCAGGCAGGTCACAGTATAAAGCATTTCACGGCTGATCGGAAGGCTGTGAAAAAAATCCGTTTTCTTTTTCGAATGGAGATACGAAAAACCGGACGCTGCCAGCACCACCGCCGTCACAATCAGGATAAATGCCAGCATTGCATTCTGGATCGAATACATATGCAGCATCTCATTGGTCAGCTTTAATTTTGCTTCTGCTAACGCCGCTTCGACGCTCAGATCTTTAGACAAGTTATCCGGACGCAGCATTATGCTGGTTTCCAGCGCTGTCAGGACCGGAAACAGAAAGAAGCACAAAAGTGCGGTAAGCGCCACGCTCCAGAGACGCTGCTTCGTATTTTCTCTCATATATTTAAAAAACAAGCCTTTTGATGTCATAACCAGCCACCTCCGTTTCACTGATAAAGATCTCTTCCAGGGAAAGCGGTATCATTTCAAAAAACACCGGATGATACGCCTGTAAAATTGTCTGAATCTCTTCCCGTTTTCCGCGCACGGTAAGGGTCAGGAGACTTCCCCTCTGTTCCGTCTTTATAATATCGATTCCCTGCAAATCGCCGCTCCCCACTCCCGCCGGAAGCACACACTGAATCTTGTGAATATTTAACTTCATATCGTCCAGATCCTTTGAGAGAAGCATTCCTCCCTTGTGAAGCAGACCTACATGGTCGCAGATATCTTCCAGCTCCCGCAGATTATGGGAGGCGATGACCGGCGTGAGGTTCCGCTCCCCGATATCATTGGCAAAAAGACTCTTGACCGTCTGCCGCATGACCGGATCCAGCCCGTCAAACGTCTCGTCGCAGAACAGATAATCGGTTCCCGCGCAAATGCCCAGCAGCACAGCGAGCTGTTTTTTCATACCCTTCGAAAAGGTCTGCACCTTCCGCCGGCTTTCCAGTTCAAAATTCTTTAGCAGTTTATCAAACCGGGCTGCATCAAACTTCGGATAAATTCCCTGATAAAACACCTTCATATCTTCCGCCGTTCCATTGCTTAAGAAATACGGCTCATCCGGGATATAAAAGCACCGTGCCTTTACCTTTGTATTCTCAAATACCGTCTCATCATCAACCGTAACGCTTCCTTCGTCCGGCTTTAAAATACCGGCTGCCATCCGCAAAAAAGTACTTTTTCCGGCGCCGTTGGTTCCAATCAGACCAAAGACACTTCCATTGTGAATCTCCGCATGGATATGATCGACTGCCACTGTATCATAAAAACGCTTCGTCAGATTCTCAGCCTTTATCATTCCTGTTTCCTCCTTCCTCACTTCCATAGCTCTGGATGACCTGCTCCTGGAACTCCAGCATCGTGATGCCGGTTCCTTTTGCATCCCGGATCAGAAGTTCCAGCTGATCCCAGATCTCCTGCCGCTTCCTCTCCCGGATCTGCCGGTTATCCGCCACAAAACTGCCCCTGCCCTTAACCGAATAAATATATCCCTGGCGTTCCAGCTCTGCGTACGCCCGCTGGATCGTATTCGGATTCATCGACAGCTCCGTTGCCAGACTCCGCACGGATGGAAGCTGACTGTCCTGCTCCAAAATCCCCCGGACCATCAGATCCGACAGCTTCTCAACAATCTGCTCATAGAGAGGTCGTCGATCTTTATAATCAATCAGAATCATGCTCACATTCTCCTTTCCTCCATTCTGCCCTGTATCAAAAATCATAAGTGTATTAGTTCATTTAATACAGTTATAGTATACAAAAAGGGCAGTCGATTGTCAACCGACTGCCCTCTTACGATTTTCTTAACAACCTTTTTGGTTATATCCGAATAGAAACAAACTTCTGCAATCAAAGATTGATTACTGAGCCTGTGTCTCCTCAGCTGCCTCAGTCTCTTCTGTTTCAGCCTCAGTCTCCTCAGCTGCCTCAGTCTCTTCCTCAGATGCCTCTTCGGTCTCTTCCTCGGAAACTTCCTCAGTCTCTTCTGTTTCAGCCTCAGTCTCCTCAACTGCCTCAGTCTCTTCTGCTGCTACAGTCTCCTCTGCTGCTGCAGTTGTCTCCTCTGCTTTGCTGCCGCAAGCGGTCAGAGCAGATGCTGCTACCATTGCACTCATAACTAAGATTGCTGCTGTTTTTGTAAGATTCTTTCTCATAATTATTCTCTCCTCTTTAAAACATACGATTTATGTTTTCTTGTACCTCATCGGTACAGGACTTATAATAAAAACAAATTATGTCCAAAATATGAACAGATAATTAACATTCACTAAATAAATCCCATATTTCTTACAAAAAACGAAAGTTTTCGTAAGAAAAATCCTTGTTTCTGTTGGTTTTACATCATTTTTTTAAGTCTTTAAATCTTAATATATATGCGGCAGTTTTCTCGTTTCAATGCTGCTTTTTCCCGGTTTCCAGCTTATTTCTATTCTTTTTTCGTTTCTTTATGAACAATTTTCCCGATTTTGTGTTTACGATTTGTTCACAATTTAGCCAAATTTGAACGGTTGGAACCGGACTGAAATTCCGTCATATATTTCCGGCAGCGAAACGGCAGGCGCGTTCGCTGGCAGGCTGGATTTTCCCGCTCCTTAATTCCTATCTGATGAAAAAATGCACTCCAGAGCGCCGCATATTCGCTCTGATCGGTTTTCCCGGAAAGCGCCTGCAGGGGTTCTGTCTCAGCCCCGCGCATCATATACCACCGCCCCTTTCCTGTCCAGACTCCCGCCTCCTGATGATTTTTATCATAGATAATAAATGGTTCCGATGGCAGGCGATCCGTAAAATACGGCATCAGCAATGCCGTCACCCGGTTTTTCGGACCAATCTCAGAAAACAGTACCTGATCGGAATATTCCGCAAACCGCATAAATTCTATCTGCAAATGCGCTTCATTGGCAACCGCGCGGTTGATCTGAAAGACTGTCTGCACCGCCGGTATCTGTAAATTGTCCGTGATACGTCTCCCTGCTGCCCCTGCGCCAAATCCACAGACCAGAAACCGGTAGACCGCCTCTGCCCGATCATCCCGTTCACTCAGTGCCGTGCGGTAAATCCAGCTGTACGCCAGTTCTGACAGGGATCGGCGCACCGAGCGCACGACTTTCTGCGCCTTGAGCTGATCCACCGCCACCTCCCGGTACTCCGAAAACAGGCTGTAATTATATTCGCCCTGTACTTCCAGCCGCACGTTCTCATGCCCCAAGCGGCTGCTCCAGGCATCATATACTCCTGTGAATATGCCTTCCGGACTGTCTTCACATACAAATACAACCATTTTTCTCTCCTCCGTCCGTTTCATACCTGCGCCATATGAAAATCATCAAACAACGACATCTGGCGGTACAGCCCGCTCTGTGACAGCTGCCACTGCTTCCGCTTTTCTTCACTGACTAGCTGTGCCGCGATCGCATCCTCATGGATCTGCACCGGGTACATCATCCGCCCTGAACAGGTAATGAAGTATACCGCCCGCTTCAACACAACTCCCATCTTTTTCAAATCTTCAAACCGAAGCGCCGTCTGCTTTCTCGCAGCGACAATCCGCATCGCAGACTTTACCCCGATGCCCGGAACCCGCAGAAGCATCTCATACGGTGCCCGGTTTACCTCCACCGGGAACTCTCCCAGGTTCTGCAGCGCCCAGTCGCACTTCGGATCCAGAAACACATTAAAATTAGGGTGTTTTTCACTCAGAAGTTCCGACGCCCGGAAGCCATAGTAGCGCATCAGCCAGTCCGCCTGGTACAGACGGTGTTCTCGCAGAAGCGGCGGTCCGTCCGGAAGATCCGGAAGCAGGCTGTCCTCATTCACCTTGATAAACGCCGAATAAAAGACCCTCTTTAATCCAAAATTCCGATACAGCGCTTCCGCGACTGCAACCATCTGATAATCACTCTCCGGAGTCGCCCCGACAATGAGCTGCGTGCTCTGACCGCCGGGGACGAAATAATTCTTGCTGTTTGAGATATTTCCCAGTCCGAAACTGCCATAGATCGAGCGTCCCGGGATGACACGGGGGATCTCCGGTGTATGTGTCCTTCCAACCCTTTCATCCGTCCCCCCCGGCTCTTTCGACCTCATAAATCCTTTTACCTTGTCTCCATTCCGCCCCCAATCCATCTTTGTCTCTGTCTGATTCAGACTCAGAATTTCCTTGTCAGCCTGCAGACATTCCTTTTCCCCTTTTCCTATCGCTTTACCACCAATTCCATATCTCCCGTCTCCCGGAATCTGAATTTCTCCGCTCTCTTTCTGCGGAAGCCATGCCCCTCTGCTCTCCAGACGCCCTTCCTGCTCCAGCTGTCTCGCGATCCCAGTCTGGATCTGGCGCATCGGGCGCAGTATCTTGTCCCGCGTCTTTCCCGGTGCCAGGCGCGCCAGACCATCAGCCGTCGGAAGCTCCAGATTCACACTCATCCGGTCCGCCAGAAAGCCCACTCTCTCAATCAGCTCCGGATCTGCCCCCGGAATTGCTTTCACATGGATGTAACCGTTAAATCGATGGACGCGCCGAAGCCGGTACAAGGTCTGATACAGCAGTTCCATCGTGTGATCCGGTATCTCCAGCACACCGGAACTTAAAAACAATCCTTCTATATAGTTGCGCCGGTAAAATTCCATCGTCAGACGGCAGACCTCCTCTGGCGTAAAGGAGGTACGGACCGTGTCATTGCTCCGACGATTGACACAGTAATGACAGTCATAGATGCACTGGTTCGTAAATAAAATTTTCAACAGGGAGATACAGCGCCCATCCGAGGCAAAACTGTGACAGATGCCGTCCACCCGGCTGTTTCCAAGAAAGCCTTCCTTTCCCTTTCTACCCACGCCGCTGGATGTGCAGGCGGCGTCATACTTCGCCGCATCCGATAAAATTCTTAACTTTTCTTCGATTGAAAGATTTTCCTGTATCAGCATGAGGTTCTGCCTCCTCCCGTCCTGTCGAACATTAGTTCTGGATTTATCATACCATACTCCCTTTTTAAATGCAAGCTTTTTTCGAACATATATTCTGTCATTATTCCCATATGTGTTACTGTTCACGCATGCCCAGTAACGGGATTTTGCCGATGCTTCGCATTCCAAATCAGCAAAATCTGCAGACAGAACTGTATCCGAACCTTGCCAATCTCCGCCTTTAAATTTTCTCTTAAAATATAATTTCGATAACACATGACAATATTTCTGATTGTTTTCCTCGCAAGCCGCGTTTATAATAAAGAAAGATTAAAGGTATAGAATGAATTATTCTTATAGGTAGGATGAAGGAGGAGTTTACAATGGCTATTTTAGTTACTGGAGGCGCCGGTTACATCGGCAGTCATACCTGCATCGAACTTTTAAACGCCGGATATGAGGTCGTTGTCATGGACAACCTTTACAATGCCAGTGAGGAAGCGCTGCGCCGCGTGGAGAAAATCACCGGCAAGCATGTAACCTTTTACAAGGCAGATATGCTGGATCGCGAGGCAGTCAATGAGATTTTTGAGAAAGAATCCATCGATTCGGTCATTCATTTTGCAGGCTTAAAGGCAGTCGGAGAATCCGTTGCGAAGCCACTGGAATATTACCACAACAATATCACCGGAACCCTGATTCTCTGCGACGTAATGCGCAATCATGGCGTCAAGAAAATCATTTTCAGCTCCTCCGCTACCGTATACGGAGATCCGGCATTCGTCCCGATCACCGAAGAATGCCCGAAAGGCAAAATCACAAACCCTTACGGTCAGACAAAGGGAATGCTTGAGCAGATTTTAACTGACCTGCACGTGGCAGATCCGGAATGGAATGTCGTTCTGCTCCGCTACTTCAACCCAATCGGTGCACACAAGAGCGGTCTGATCGGCGAGGATCCGAAGGGAATCCCGAACAACCTGGTTCCTTATATCGCACAGGTTGCTGTCGGCAAGCTGAAATGTCTCGGTGTCTTCGGCAATGATTACCCGACTCCGGACGGAACCGGTGTGCGCGATTACATCCACGTAGTTGACCTTGCAGTCGGTCATGTAAAAGCACTTCAGAAATTTAACGATAAGCCAGACGTATATATCTACAACCTCGGCACCGGCAAAGGCTACAGCGTACTCGATGTTGTCAAGGCTTACGAAAAAGCCTGCGGCAAAACAATTCCTTATGAAATCAAGCCACGCCGCGCCGGCGATATCGCAACCTGCTACTCCGATGCTACCAAAGCGAAAAATGAACTCGGCTGGGAAGCTCAGTACGGCATTGAGGAGATGTGCGCTGACTCCTGGAAATGGCAGTCGATGAACCCGAACGGATATCGGGACTCTGAGGACTAAAAGATAACAAAAGCGGCTGACAGATGTCCACCCTAACATCTGCCAGCCGCTTTTTCTGTTCTTTATTTGTGTTCCGCAAATCCCCGCCGCATTTTTTCCAGCGCCCGCTTCTCGATCCGGCTCACATAAGAACGCGAAATCCCAAGTCTGGCGGCAATCTCCCGCTGCGTCTGTTCCTTTCCGCCAAACAGCCCGTACCGGCTGCGTAAGACGATTTTCTCTGTTTCTTTTAAACACGCTTCATAGGCGCGGTAAAGCTGTTCAATTTCCTGCTTTAAAATAATGGTTTCCAGAACTTCTTTTCCTTCTGCCTCCAGCACATCCATCCGGCTGACGGTTTCTCCGTCTTTATCTACCCCGATCGGGTCATATAACGAGATATCCTTTGCATATTTTTTACCAGCACGGAAGGTCATCAGAATCTCATTCTCGATACATTTCGCCGCATATGTCGCCAACCGCGATCCCCGCTCCGGATGAAACGTATTGACCGCTTTAATGAGCCCGATGGTGCCAATCGACAGGAGATCTTCCATTTCATAATCTGTACCCTGATATTTTCTGGTCACATGTGCCACCAGCCGTAAATTTCGCTCTATCAGAGTATTGCGTGCCTCATGGTCTCCCTCTTTCATGCGTTCCAGACAGGACCGTTCCTCTCCAGGTGTCAAAGGCTTTGGAAATGTATGCAAAGAAAAAGCCACCCTGAAGCTTACTTACTGATAGTTTATGCTTCGGCGGCTTTTCCAGTGCACCACTTGCTTTTCCGATTTTAGAAAGGGATCTAAAAATCATACCATCCAGCCGGTTATTAATCCGTTGCGTCTAAAAATATTGATACCTCTTTCTCTTCGCCACCAAAAAGATAACTGACACCGTCACGGACATACACTCCGCCACGATAATTGCGCCCCAGATTCCGTTCAGGCCCAGGAGCAGCGGCAGAATGATAACCGATGCACTTTCAAACACAAGAGTACGCAAAAAAGCTATCAGCGCCGAGGTCAGTCCATCTCCCAGCGCCGTAAAAAAGGCGGAACTGAAAATGGAGAAACCGCAGAATAAGAACGAAACCGCATAAATGGAATACGCATGTACCGTCATGTCCAGAAGCCCGGCATCATATCCTACGAAAATAGCTGCCAACGGTGCCGCCATCACCTCGGACAGCAGCAGCATGCTCAGAGACGCCGCCGCGATCAGAACCACACTGCGCTTTAGCAGGTTATTTAGCTCCTTTTTATTTCCTGCGCCGTAGTGATAGCTGATAACCGGAGCTACGCCGGTCGCATAACCGATGAAAATCGCAAGGAAAATAAAGTCCACATACATGATGGTTCCGTAAGCTGCGACTCCGTTTTCTCCCGCGTAGCGCATCAGCTGCGCGTTATACAGCATGCCGACAATGGACATAGAAATACTGCTCATCAATTCCGATACACCGTTGGTGCAGGCACGTCTGAGCGCTCCTCCATCCCACTTTGGTCTGCGAAGGCGCAGGCTGCTGCTGTTCTTCCGCAGGAAATAAACCAGCGGTATCGTTCCGCCTATGATCTGTCCCATCGCAGTCGCCATCGCCGCTCCGGCAATTCCCCAATGGAACACTCCCATGAACAGAACATCTCCCGTCATATTGAGCACACCCAAAATGATCGTTACAATCAGCCCCAGCTTCGGCTTCTCCGCCGTCACGGAAAGGCTGCCAAACGCATACTGCAGCATTAAAAACGGAAGCGCCACCAGAATGATCCGTCCATACCGGATGCAGTCCGCCAGCATCTCTCCCTTCGCGCCAAGAAAGGCAGCGATCTGCGGTAAAAACAGAATACTGATAACCGCAATTACCAGACCAGAAACAACGGTCGCAGCGATCAGAAGGGAAAAAATCTCCTGGGCCTTCTCACGCCTGCCCTCGCCCATAATCCGGGCGATCAGGGCACTTCCACCCGTGCCGAACATAAATCCCATGGCACCTACGACCATCAGAAACGGCATAATGAAATTGACCGCCGCAAACGGCGTTTTTCCTACAAAATTCGATACAAAATATCCATCTACCACTCCGTAAATGGAGGTAAAAATCATCATTAAAATAGATGGAATTGTAAACCGGATCAATCTCCCAAAACCGAAATGATCCGATAACTGAATCCTCTGTTCCATAACATTCTCCTGTCAAATTTTTAAGTAATTCTGCCATTATATCACGATTCGCATCTTCGATGCTTACCGCTGCTGACGCAGCTATCGTGATCGCCATTCGCCGTTCTCCATAAATCTGCAAGCAGCTTTCTGGCTCACTTGCGCTCATTATATCATAATTCTTCACATCACGGAACATCGCCTGCACCTCTTCTCCGTTACTGTTCACGCATACGTGCCCAGTAACGGAATTTGCCGTGGCTTCGCATTTAAATACGGCAAATTCCTGCTGCCACCACGTTTTCTTACGGCACTTTCGGTTCCAAAAGTGCCTACCCGTGAATACTCTCCCCTTGAGCCAAATAATTATTATTCCTACGGTTGATTTTTTCGGAATTATTCTGTATAATGAAAATAAATTTACAATTTAACGCGTTAAACCTCAACGCATTAAATTCAAAAAAGCACGACTTTCACATTAGGGAGGAACTATGTTATGAGCGAAGACAAAAAATTAAACATGCCTCAGTCGCTTCTGCTTCTGCTCCTGATCATCGGAGCGGTTGCAGTCTGCATCCGGCTGAAAACGGGCGGACCGATGATTGGACTATTTATGAGCTGGATCATCATCTATCTGTTTTGTAAGGTATTACGCATAAATTATGAGCATGTTGTAAACGGCGCTTACGACGCGATCCGGGTTGTCGTTCCTACCCTGTGCCTGCTCATGGCAATCGGCGTCATGATCGGTACCTGGCTGCAAAGCGGCACGATTGCAACCATCATTGTCGGCGGTTTAAAACTGATCAACCCGACCTGGCTGCTGCCTCTGACCCTGATTTTCTGTGCCGTATTAAGCCTTGTGACCGGAACCTCCTACGGTTCCGTCGGCAGTGCCGGTGTTGCCATGATGGCAATCGGCAACGCGATGGGCATCCATCCTGGCATGGTGGCAGGTGCTGTCATCTGCGGCGCGATGTTCGGTGACAAATTAAGCCCGCTTTCCGACACAACCAACCTGGCTCCAGCGGTTGCTGGCTCTAAATTAAACGACCACGTGCGTTCCATGCTCTGGACCACGCTTCCGACCTTTGTCATCAGCCTGGTTCTCTTTGTAATTCTTGGCATCAGCCAGACTTCAGGGAACTATGAAACTGGAAATCTTCTGACATACATCGATGCCCTGCAAGGTGAGTTTAAACTTGGCTTCATCACTCTGCTGCCAGCCATCGCAATCATTATTCTGCTTTTATGCAAAGTAAACGCGGTTGTCTCCCTTGGTCTTTCCGCCATCTGCGCCGGAGCTGTCTCTTTCTTCTATCAGGGCGCAACTCTGCAGAGTATCATCCGTGTTGCTTACAACGGATACAGTACCAGCATTGAGGAAGGTATTTTACAGACCATCTTAAACCGCGGCGGTATGAGCAGCATGCTTCAGTATGTGGCAATCATCTGCTTTGCAGTTGGTATGGGCGGTATGCTGGATCGCCTCGGCGTTCTCGGCAATCTCTTAAACGCCATCGTAAATCACATCAACAACGATGGCAGCCTGATTGCAGCAAGCCTTTTAGTCGGCTATGTAACCAGCTTAATCAGCTGTTCCCAGCCGATGTCCCACGTCCTGACTGGAAATATGATGAAACCGCTGTTCAAATCCAGAAAAATCGCACCGGAAATCCTTTCCCGTACCCTTGAGGACGCAGGTACTTTATCCGGTCCGATGATTCCGTGGCACGGTTACTGTGTATACATGTCTGGAACCCTCGGCGTTGCCTGGTCAGTATTCTTCCCATACCTGTTCTTACTGTACTTAACCCCTTTGTTCAGTATTTTCTATGGATTTACGGGAATCTCCATCCGGCATACAGACGACGCTCAAAATTAAACCTTTCACTTGATGAAAACAAAAGGATCGAAACATATATGCAGCCTTTGACACAGTGTTTACCTGTGCAAAGGCTGAACACATCTAATTTGCCCGAACTTTTTTCATGATTTCGTGCAAAATATATTACATATGAATTTAGGAGATGAATATTTATGATGGAAACAAAGCTTGTACTTCTCGGAACCGGTACCCCGAATGCCTGCCCGAATGCCAGCGGTCCTTCTTCTGCAGTTGTCGTAGGCGACCGCGCTTATCTTGTAGATTTTGGTCCTGGCGTTGTCCGTCAGGCGGCGAAAGCATACCAACAGGGAATTGATGCCCTGCGCCCGGACCGGCTGATGATCGCATTCTGCACACATCTGCACACCGACCACACGGCCGGCTATCCAGATCTCATTTTTACCCCGTGGGTGCTGGAACGCCCGAAGCCGCTGAAAGTATTCGGTCCAAAAGGCATCCAGAACATGACCGAACATATTTTAAAAGCATATGAGACGGACATCGACTTCCGTATCCACGGCTTTGAAAAAGCCAACGAAAATGGCTACAAAGTCGAAACTACCGATATCCAGCCTGGTATCATTTATCAGGATGACCGCGTGACGGTTGAGGCATTTCCAGTCAGCCACGGTACGCTTGAAAGCTACGGATTTAAGTTTACAACGCCGGATAAGGTGATCGTGATCAGCGGTGACACGGCTCCGCTTGAGATCGTGGCGCAGAAAGCGGAAGGCTGCGATATTCTCCTCCATGAGGTCGAGTACACCGACGGACTCTCCGCCAGAGAGCCAAAATGGCAGAAATACCACCAGGAAGTTCACACTCTCAGCGTTGATCTGGCAAAGATTGCCGCCAAAGCGCACCCGCGGCTTCTGGTTACCTACCACCGTATCTATCACATGGAAATCCAGGACAACACCCGCGATGTCGAAGCTGAGATGGCGCGCAGAAACACCGCCATTTTGCAGGAAATCCGTGATGCCGGATATGAAGGTGCCGTTGTAAATGGACAGGATTTAGATGTATTCTAAGAAAAATTTAAGGGGCTGTGAAATAAGTCCCTGCCAGCATCATCCGGTCATTATCAAATGCCTTCTTCTTTTTCTCCGCATAGCAGTCTAAAAGGTCATTCACCCCCATTTTCGCTCTCTCCTCACCGCCCACATCCAGGATGATCCGCCCTTCATCGAGCATGATCGTCCGATTTCCGGTCGTGAGCGCCTGCGACAGATTGTGGGTGATCATCAGCGTCGTCAGGTGGTTTTCCGACACAATCGACCGCGTGATCTCCATGACCTTATCCGCCGTCGCCGGGTCAAGCGCTGCCGTGTGCTCATCCAGAAGAAGGAGCTTTGGCATGACAAGCGTACACATGAGAAGCGTCACAACCTGTCTCTGACCACCTGACAGAAGCCCTACCTTCGTCTTCATACGGTTTTCCAGATCCATATGGTACTTCTCAAGCTCTGTCCGGAATAGATCCTTTTCCTGTTTGCGGACCGCACTTCGAAATGGCTTCCGATCTTTCCGGGTATATGCCAGCGCCAGATTTTCCTCGATCGTCAGATGCGGCGCCGTTCCTTTCATCGGATCCTGGAACACGCGCCCGATCTGGCGCGCCCTGCGGTGCTCCGACAGAAAAGTAATGTCCTGACCATCCAGGAAAATCTGTCCCTGATCCAGCCAGTAATTGCCGCAAATCGCATTAAAAAGCGTCGATTTTCCCGCTCCGTTGGAACCGATGATCGTCACGAACTCCCCATCATCCAGATGCAGGTTCAGTCCGTTCAAAGCGTGGTGCTCGCTCGCCGTACCGGCGGAAAATACTTTGGTTGCCTGTTTTACATCTAACATAGTACATCTCCATCTTTTATCCCTGTTTGTAACTGCTTTCCAGGTTATTATTCACACATATCTCTTTCTCTCGTCCGCTTCATTTTTGAAAGCCCCATCTGATAACGGATCGCCGGAAGTGCCAGCGCCGCTGCTACGATGCACGCCGATACCAGTTTTAACGCATATGCCGGAAAAATCTGGCTCTTGGTTGCCGCTGCGATGATATAACGGTAGATGATCGAACCGAAAATCGAGGAAAAAAATCCGATTTCCAGACCTCTTTTTCCAACAATCACTTCGCCAATGATGACCGATGCCAGACCTACGACCAGCATACCGGAACCGGAATTTACATCCGCAAATCCCTGATACTGGGCAATCAGACCGCCGCTGACCGCTACCAGTGCATTGCTGAATGCCAGCGCCGTGATTTTCATCGCGTCTACATTGATGGAGGACGCGCTCACCATCGCCTCATTATCGCCCGTCGCCCGGATGCAAAGTCCCAGATGCGTCCGGAAGAAAAGAATCAGCAGCACCAGGCAGACTGCTGCTGCCGCGATCGCAATCACGAGTCTTGCCGCCTCTTTTGAAAGTCCCAGGCTTTCTGCCGCTTTAAATATGGTCGGAACATTGATGAGGGAAATATTCGGGCTGCTTCCCATCACAATCAGGTTGATGGTGTAAAGCCCGCACATTGTGAGTATGCCAGCTAATACCGCATGAATCCCCATCTTCGTCTGGAGTACGCCTGTCACACAGCCTGCCAGCGCCCCGGCCACAGCTGCTGCCACGATCCCGGCAACCGGATGCCCCGCCAGCGTGCAGACCGCCGAGGCTGCCAGTCCCAGCGTAAAACTCCCCTCCGCCGTCAGATCCGGAATATTTAAAATGCGGAATGTGACGTATATTCCAAGCGCCAGTATTCCATATAAAAATCCCAACTGCAGGGATCCGATCACCAGTGTCATGTGTGCTTCCTCCTATTTTCAAGTTCGTTTGTAATTACTCCGCAAATTTCCACAATCAATGAATGTGTGTACCAGCCAGACTGCTCTATATCTTACTCCGCATCCTTTACAAAGGTTGCCTCTTTCTGCACCTCATCCGAGAATGTGATTTCCAGTGCATCGGCTGTATCCTGATTGATTACCATATTGGAAGCCGGTACCACAACAGCTGCAATATCCTCCATCGCAGTTCCGTTTAAGTATTCCAGCGCCATATCTGCGGTCTGTGCGCCGATCTCGGTATCGCTGATCGCAATCGTTGCAAATGCACCGGAATCAACCATAACAGCGGAGCTTCCATATACCGGAATCTTCGCATCTCTTGCCACTTCCGTTACCATCGGCATTGCACTCTGGATGACACTGTCATTCGGTACGAAAATCGCGTCAACCTCGCCCGCTAAAGACTGTGCCGCCTGCTGTACTTCAGATGAGTTCGTAACAACCGCCTCTTTATAGGAAAGTCCCTGATCGTCTAAATATTTTTTTGCATTCTCCACGGTGCTGACGGAATTGATCTCGCTTGTATTATACAACATTCCGTAGGTCTTACAATCTGGTGTCAGCTTATCGCTCAGTGCGAAAATATCCTCAACCGGAATCGCATTGGAAGTACCGGTTGCATTCTTATCCGGCTTTTCCATATCGGTAATGACACCCGCGCCGACCGGATTGGAAACAGCGATAAAGAATACCGGAATATCCGTCTCCAGGTTTACCATCGCCTGGGTCGCCGGAGTCGCAATCGTTGCAATCAGGTCAACACCGCTGTCTGCCATCTCCTGGCAGATGGTATTCAGCGCTGCCGCATCGCCCTGTGCATTTTTGTAAACAATATCGACTTTACCACCTGTATATTTTTCAGTCAGCTCCTCCGAGAAACCATCGCGCATATCTGCAAATGCACCGTTATCAATCATCTGGATCACGCCAACCTTGATATCGCCCTTTGCCTCGCTGGCTGCTGCCTCCGATGCATCTCCATTTTCAGAAGCCGCCTCAGAATCAGCCGCTGCTGTCGTCTCTGCCGCATTCGAGCCGCCACAGCCTGCCATCGTCAGTGCCATTGCCGCTGCCATCGCTGCTGCTGTGCCTCTTTTTGCCATCATTCCAAATCCATTCATTTTTCTCATAATACTCTCCCTTTCCGCCATCCTGGCTCTCGCTGATTTTGATTCCCAACGAAATATAAAATCCCCGGCGCAGACAAACTCCTGCGCCGGGGACGAATAAACAAATATCGTGGTGCCACCCCTGTTCTCAGACCTTCAAACTTTATATAAAAAAGCAGATATTCTCACACAATGGAAAATATCTGCCATCCAGTCTGACTCATTCTACGGTACGGAAAACATAGACATGATTAATAATGCGAAATCAGATATGCTCTCGATACCCTACTCTTTAACGCAGAGTTACGGCTGCAGCTACTCGAATCACTCTTTCACCTCGCATCTCCCAAATCCATTCCATACAGCCCTTCATACCGGTTTCCACCAAGCCCGGCTCTCTGTGATGTACCTCTGTATGTACTCGTTTTGTTCATTGACTTTGTAGTGTCGTATTTAATTTTTTCATAGTTTACCACTATGTTTTTAAGTTGTCAACCCTATTTTCGAATTTTTCTTTATCATCGGCAAAATCGGGTTACTGTTCACAGGTAGGCACTTTTGGAACCGAAAGTGCCGTAAGAAAACGTGGTGGCAGCAGGAATTTGCCGTATTTAAATGCAAAGCCACGGCAAATTCCGTTACTGGGCACGTATGCGTGAACAGTAACAAAATCGGCTGCCCGCGCGTTGCTGTACGGCACTTACAGTTTCAAACGTGCCAATTTGTGAAGATATATTAGAACAATACTTCTCCGATAATCTCCACCGCATCGCTGATGCAGTCCGGACAGGCACGCAGCACATTTCCCGTTTCCACACCCTTCAAATCCCTACAGACCACGCTCTGGTTCTTCTCAAGGAAACGCGCGATGCACTCTCTGGCATCCTTATAAGAAACCGCCTTCGAATTTGCCAGCTCCAGATCCCCGGTACTATCCTTCAGCCCCGCCAGCACAGCCGCCGCCGAAATAGCCCCGCAGGTACCATTCATGCCGCCCATGCCAAGACCAAGCCCCTCCGTTACCTTAAACAGAGCCACCTTGTCCAAATCCACCTTATCCGCAAACGCACACGCCACCGACTGGGCGCAATTATATCCCATTGCATGAAACTGAGCCGCCTGCTGCTGGCGCGCTGAAATCTCTTCTTTCGTCATACTGATACCTCCTGAAATTTTCTTAATCTGCTAAATTTTTTATATTGTACTATTTATGCCAATTATAACATACATTTCCACTTTTTAAACACCCCAAAAAGCATACAACATACAGCGCCAGAAGCCAAATGCCCTCCGTTGCATTTGCAGGAGTCTTGGTAACTCTTGGCTCGCAGAAATTTGTGTTAGAGTTCAAAATACACCTGTCTGAGCGAAGCGAGTTTGTATTTTGGACTCTGCTTTTAACAAATCTATGCAAGCCTGGTGTTACCGGCTCCGAAACCGCAACGGAGGGCATTTGGCTTCTGGCGCGTCACCTTGCCATTTTTATGCATTTCTATATATTTCTATTTCATCAGCGTAACCATAACCGCCTTCTGGGCATGCAACCGGTTTTCTGCCTCTTCAAAGATCTCTGACGCATGTTCTTCAAAGATCTTCTCGGTAATCTCCTGTCCACGGTAAGCCGGCAGACAGTGCATTACCATCGCCCCCGGTTTTGCCGCAGCCATCAGTTCATCATTGATCTGATATCCCTGGAATGCCTGCTGGCGGATCTTCTTCTCTTCTTCCTGACCCATGGAAGTCCATGTATCTGTGATGACAACGTCTGCATTTTCCACTGCCTTGATCGGATCATTTACCAGTGTAAATGCGTCATTGCCAGCTGCGAAATCCAGCACTTCTTTCGCCGGACGGTAATTATCCGGAGTTGCGATAGATACCTGCATATCCGATTTCAGACCGCCTACGATCAAGGAGTTCGCCATGTTGTTGCCGTCGCCGATGTAACACATCTTGAGCCCTTTCAGTACGCCGTATTTCTCACGGATCGTCATCAGATCAGCCAGTACCTGGCACGGATGGCAGAAATCCGTCAGACCGTTGATGATCGGGATAGAACCGTATTTTGCCAGATCCTCCACTTCTTTCTGCTCGTAGGTACGGATCATGATGCCGTCCAGATAACGGGAGAGTACGCGTGCGGTATCCTGTACCGGCTCACCGCGTCCGATCTGTAAGTCGCGGGAGGAAAGGAACAGTGCCTGTCCGCCGAGCTGGAACATACCGGTCTCAAACGAAACTCTGGTACGGGTGGATGACTTCTGGAAAATCAGACCGATGGATTTGCCCTCCAGAAGACGATGTGAAATGTGATGTTTCCGCTCATATTTTAACTGATCTGCCAGATCCAGAATCGAGGTAATCTCCTCCGGTGTGCAGTCCAACAGCTTTAATAAATGCTTCATGTCTAAAATACCTCCCTCATAGCAGCGATTGCCTCGTCCATCTCCTCTTTCGTAATAACAAGCGGCGGAAGCAGACGGATCGCCTCTGTACCGGCTGTCAGAACCAGGACGCCTTTCTTCATCAGCTGACTGACCATCGCAGCTCTCTCGTCTTTGTCCACTACGATGCCTAACATCAGTCCCATGCCGCGAACGGTTTTTACCTTCGGAGAGCCGATCGCTAAAATCTCCTTTTTCAGGTACTCGCCCTTTTCCTGAACCGATTTCAGGAATTCCGGCTTATTTACGATATCTAATACAGTATTGGCAGCCGCACAGCAGAGCGGATTGCCGCCGAAGGTTGTACCGTGCGTACCGGCGCCCAGTACATCCTGGCATTTCTTATCCGCCATGACAGCACCGATCGGAACGCCGCCGCCGAGTCCTTTTGCCATGCTGATGATGTTCGGCTGAACGCCGTACTGCTCATAGCAGAACAGGCTTCCGGTACGTCCGATGCCCGTCTGAACCTCGTCAATCAGAAGCAGGATGTCCTTCTCCTTGCAGATCTCGGCAGTTGCCTGTACAAATTCCTTATCAAGCGGAAGGACGCCGCCCTCGCCCTGAATCATCTCCATCATGACAGCGCAGGTCGTATCATCAATCTTGCGCTTCATGTCTTCGATATCATTGGCTGCCGCATAATCAAATCCTTCCGTGAATGGGAAGAAATACTGATGGAACTTGTCCTGTCCGGTTGCCTTTAATGTCGTCACGGTACGTCCGTGGAAGGACTGTTTCAGCGTGATAATCTTATTTCTTCCCTCGCCGTATTTGTCAAAGGAATACTTTCTTGCCAGCTTGATCATGCCCTCGTTGGCTTCCGCACCGGAGTTTGCAAAAAAGATTTTTCCCATTCCGGCTGCATCGACCAACTTCTTTGCTGCCTGCACCATCGGCTCGGTGTAATACAGGTTGCAGGCGTGCATCAGCTTATGTGCCTGCTCCGATACTGCAGTCGTCAGCGCCTCGTTGTCATGACCAAGACTGTTGACACCGATGCCGGAGGTCAGATCAATGTATTTCTTTCCGTCCGTATCCCACAGCGTCGCGCCTTTTCCGTGATCCAGCGCAATCGGGAAACGTCCGTATGTGTGCATAATATAAGTTTCTTCGCCCTGTTTGATTTCTTCAAATGTCATAAAAATCCTCCATGCATCTTTCAAACTTTGTTTACGAGAACATGGTTCCTACACCGTCATCGCTCAAAAGCTCGACCAGAATCGAGTGCGGCACACGGCCATCCTGGATATTGGCACGTTCTACACCCTGGCGTACTGCCTCAACACAGCAGTCTACCTTCGGAATCATGCCGCCAGAGATCACACCCTCTTTGATAAGCGCCGGAACCTCAGAAACTTTCAGTCTCGGAATCAGTGTCGAATCGTCTTTCGGATCGCGCATCAGACCGCATACATCCGTCAGAAGAATCAGTTTTTTCGCTTTCAATGCTACCGCCAGCTTCTCCGCTGCCGTATCTGCATTGATGTTATAGTTCGTCTCCTCGTCCATGCCTGCTGCCACGGAGGAAACAACCGGGATAAAGCCCTCATTTAAAACGTCGAGAACAACTTTCTCATTAACTTCTTTCACATCTCCCACATAGCCGTATTCCGTTCCATCCGGATCGACTAACCGGATCGCCTTGAAGAGTCCGCCGTCCATGCCGCCCAGACCAACGGCACGTCCGCCTGCTTTCTCAAACAGGGAAACAAGGTTTTTGTTGACCTTGCCGCAGAGAATCATCTGGACAATGTCCATCGTTTCGCGGTCTGTGTAGCGCAGACCTTTGACAAATTTAGACTCTTTTCCGATTTTTTTGAGCATCTCCGAAATTTCCGGACCGCCGCCGTGTACCAGCACGACCTTGATTCCTACCAGATTTAAAAGGACGATATCCTCGATCACCGCTTGCTTTAAATCTTCATTAATCATGGCGTTTCCGCCGTATTTTACAACGATAATTTTACCAGCATATTCCTGAATATATGGCAGCGCCTCTACCAGGACTTCTGCGCTCATTTTTGATCCTGTTTTCATCACGTCCGATAATCTCCATTAATCTTCACATAATCATAGGTCAAATCGCATCCCCAGCAGGTAGCGCTTCCGCTGCCTTCCTGAAGTGTTACATTGATCTCCACTTCATCCTGGCTTAAGATTTTCTTTGCCAGATCTTCATCAAAATCGAGTCCCCTGCCGTCCTCACAGACTGCAATGCTGCCCTCTTTGGAGGCAAACTCGACTAACACTTTCTCCGTGTTAAACGCAGCTCCGGAATAGCCCATCGCGCAGAGAACGCGTCCCCAGTTCGCATCGGAACCGAACATTGCTGCTTTGGTCAGGGAAGAACCGGCGATGGATTTTGCCAGTACCTCGGCTGTCTCCTCATCCTTCGCTCCCTTCACGGTACAGGTCATCAGCTTGCTTGCGCCCTCGCCGTCTGCCGCAATCTTACGAGCCAGATCCTGCATGACTGCCTGCAATGCCTCGCAGAATGCCTCGTATGCCGGACCTTCTGCAGTAATCTCCGCATTGCCAGCCATACCATTTGCCAGAACGGTACACATATCGTTGGTGGAGGTATCGCCGTCAACGGTCACACGGTTGAAGGTACGTTTTACATTGAATAACAGCGCCTTGCGGATCATCTCGCTGCTGACTGCACAATCGGTTGTGATGAAGCACAGCATCGTTCCCATATTCGGGTGGATCATGCCGGAACCTTTGCAGATACCGCCGATGTGACAGGTTGTTCCATCTATATCAAATTCAACAGCGATCGTCTTCACTTTTGTATCGGTCGTCATGATCGCTTCTGCAGCTACCAGGGAGTTGTCATATTTCATCTCCATCTCGCCTGCATGAGCCTCGATCGCCTCAACCGGAAGCGTCTGACCGATGACGCCGGTCGATGCTACGATTACATTTTCCTCCGAAACGCCCAGCGCACGCGCGCCTGCCTTTGCCTGTCTTCTTGCATTCTCCATGCCAAACGGAGCGCACGCGTTCGCATTTCCGGAATTGACAATAACCGCCTGTGCCTTTCCGTCGGCCAGATGTTCCTTTGTCAGTAAAATCGGTGATGCCTTGACGCGGTTGGTCGTATAAACCGCCGATGCGTTGCAGACACAATCCGAAAGGATCATCGCCAGATCCTTTTTTGTATGAGATTTGCGGATTCCACAGCGCATCGCGCCCGCTTTAAATCCTTTTGCAGCACAAACGCCGCCTTCGATTATCTTCATATGACATTCCTCCTGTCATTTTTAATGTACTCTCGGAATCTTTCTGTGCTTGATTTTGTGAGATGTTTTTTTGTCAGTTGTGCCCAAATTTCTGAGGCGTACGCGGTGCGTACGTTGATGAAATTCGGGTGCGGCTGGCGGAAAATCAGCCACAAAAGCAAGTGCAGAAAGACTCCGAGAGTACATTTTTATATAACTTCGCGTCTATAGTCCCCCGCAGCTAATTTATGGTTTTATCTCTCAACCCCCAAATATCTAAAAAACCATCTGCCATTCTTTTATTATAGCACTTTTCTATAGTGCCAGTCCAGATGTCTCCTCAAATCCAAGCATCAGGTTCATGTTCTGAACGGCTGCGCCTGAAGCACCCTTTCCAAGATTATCAAAGAGCGCCGTCACCATGGTCTGTTCCCCGTGACCATTGACAATCAGCTCCAGACTGTCTCGGCCTGCCATATCTGCCGCCGCGATCATACCGTCATATCCAAACGGATGTACCTTAATGAGCTTCTGTCCGTCATACCAGCCAGCCAGCTTCTCATAGATATCTTCCGCGGTCGGCCCGCCGTTTAAGAGGCGGTTCTGAAGCTGGATCGTGACTGCCATTCCTTTATAATAGTCATCCACGATCGGACTAAAGACCGGCGGATAATCAAGTCCGCAGACCTTCTGCATCTCCGGCAGATGCTTATGTTTCAGCGTCAGACCATAAATACGGGGTGCGAAATAGCTCTGCGGCTTCTCTGGCGATTCATACTCGGCAATCATCTTTTTGCCGCCGCCGGAATAGCCGGTCAGGGAAAAGACTGTCATCGGATAATCCTTCGGGATGATCCCTTGCGCCACCAGCGGATAAACAGAAGTGATAAATCCAGTTGCATGGCAGCCTGGATTCGCCACCCGGCTGGACGTTTTGATCGCCTCGCGGTGCTCCTTTGAAAGTTCCGCCATGCCGTACGCCCATCCTTTGGCTGTCCGGTGCGCGGTAGATGCATCAATGATGCGCGCCCCAGAACCTTCCGCCAGTGCAACTGCCTCAACCGCTGCCGCATCCGGCAGGCACAGGAATACGATATCCGCCGCATGAATCAGCTTTCTTCGCTCTTCCGTGTCCTTGCGCTTTGCCTCATCGATCAGAAGCAGCTCGATGTCCTCTCTTTTCGCCAGACGATCGTAAATCTGCAGCCCGGTTGTTCCTTCTTTTCCGTCTATATAAATCTTCGGTTTCGCCATTGTTCGTCCCCCGTTTCCTGTCCTACTCCTGAACCTTGTGTTCGCTTACAAATTTCTCAATCACAGAAATCTGGCGGGTTACTTCTTCCGGAGCCGGTCCGCCGATTACCTTACGTCCACGTACACAGGTTTTCAAATCAATCGCTTCATATACGTCATTTTCAAAGACATCGGAATGTGTCTTGTACTCTTCCAGTGTCAGATCGGCTAAGGACTTGTCCTCACGTACACACTGGGCTACCAGCTGTCCGACGGTCTTGTATGCGTCACGGAACGGCATTCCCTTCTTGGTCAGGTAATCTGCACAGTCCGTTGCGTTGATGAAGCCTTTCAGAGCCGCTTTCTTCATATTGTCTTTCAGGATCTGCATCGTGGAGAACATTGGGGTCAGCACGCGCAGGCACTGTTTTACGGTGTCAATCGCATCAAAGACTGCCTCTTTGTCTTCCTGCATATCCTTGTTGTATGCCAGCGGAATACCCTTTAACATGGTAAGAAGGGTAAACAAATCGCCGTACACACGACCGGTCTTGCCGCGGACCAGCTCGCAGACATCCGGATTCTTCTTCTGCGGCATGATGGAGGAACCGGTTGAAAATGCGTCATCCAGCTCTACAAACTTGAACTCCCAGGAACACCAGGAAATAATCTCCTCAGAGAAACGGGACAGATGCATCATCAGAATGGATAACGCTGCCGTCAGCTCTACGCAGTAATCACGGTCGGAAACACCGTCTAAGGAGTTGTTGGTCACTCTGGCAAATCCAAGCTGCTGGCGTACAAAATCACGGTCGATCGGATAAGTCGTGGAAGCCAGCGCGCCGGATCCGAGCGGCATATCATCCATGCCCTCTAAGCAGTTTTCCAGACGGATTACATCACGGCGCATCATATTGGCATATGCCATCATATAGTGTCCAAATGTAACCGGCTGTGCACGCTGCAGATGTGTATAACCCGGCATAACAGTTTCCAGATTGTTCTTTGCGCTCTCGCAGAGTGCTTCCATGAAATCGAGAATTTCCTTTTTGATCGCCACGATCTCTTTCTTCACGTAAAGACGCATATCCAGTGCAACCTGATCATTTCTGGATCTCGCCGTGTGAAGACGTTTTCCAGCATCGCCGATGCGCTCGGTCAGAATCTGCTCTACATTCATATGAATATCCTCATAATCCTGTGAGAAATGAATCTTACCTGCCTCAATATCCGCTAAGATACCTTTCAGTCCTTCGATAATCTTGTCTGATTCTTCCTTCGCAATGATGCCCTGCTTGCCCAGCATAGCCGCATGGGCCATGGAGCCTGTGATATCTTCCTTATAAAGACGACAGTCAAAGGAAATCGATGAGTTAAAATCATTTACCTCCAGATCTGTCTCTTTTCCGAATCGTCCTGCCCATAACTTTGCCATAAGTGTAAACTCCTTTTTATTCTCTGATTTAGAACCAATGCGACCATTGGAACCGGCAGATACCGGAAAACCAATGGTCACCATCGGCTGCGGGCTTGTCGCCTGCAGATTATTTATTATTTTCCTAAATTATTCTACGCTCGGAAAATGCTCTCCGGTCTTTGTTGCCAGAACTTCGTCGTTCAGGGCGCGAACCTTGATCGGAAGTCCGAACAGGTTGATGAATCCAGCGGAATCTGCCTGGTTGTAGCAGTCATCCTCATCAAATGTAGCCATACCTGCGGAATACAGGGTGTATGGAGATGTAACAGATGCCGGAATGATGTTGCCCTTGTAAAGTTTCAGTTTTACATCACCGGTTACGGTCTCCTGTGTGGAATCAACAAACGCGCTCATTGCTTTGCGCAGCGGTGTGTACCACTGACCATTGTATACTAACTCAGCGAACTTGAGAGCCAGCTGCTGTTTGTAGTGCTGTGTCTCTTTGTCCAGAGTGATTTCTTCCAGTTTCTCATGAGCCTTGTAAAGGATAGCTCCACCAGGAGTCTCATATACACCACGGCTCTTCATGCCAACCAGACGGTTCTCTACAATATCCAGAAGTCCGCAGCCGTTCTCACCGCCTACCTTGTTCAGAACCTCGATTACCTTCTCTGCATCCATCTCCTCGCCGTTTACACTGGTCGGAACACCTTTCTCGAAGTGGATGGTTACATAAGTAGCTTTATCCGGTGCATTCTCCGGAGATACGCCTAACTCAAGGAATCCAGGTTTGTTGATCGGAGCCTCGTTTGCCGGATCCTCCAGATCCAGACCCTCATGGGACAGATGCCACAGGTTCTTATCCTTGGAGTAGTTGGTCTCTTTCGTAATCTTTAACGGAATGTTGTGAGCCTCTGCGTACTCGATCTCTTTTTCACGGGAATTCAGTTCCCAGAAACGCCACGGAGCGATAACATCCATCTGCGGAGCAAATGCCTTGATAGCCAGTTCGAAACGAACCTGATCGTTTCCTTTACCGGTACAGCCGTGGCAGATAGCGTCTGCGCCCTCTTTCTTCGCAATTTCAACGATTCTCTTAGCGATAATCGGACGAGCGAAGGAAGTACCTAACAGGTAATGCTCATAAGTAGCGCCAGCCTTCATGGTCGGGATGATGTACTCATCTACGAACTCTTTCTTCAGATCCTCGATGTACAGCTTGGAAGCACCTGTCTTTAATGCCTTCTCTTCCAGACCATCCAGCTCCGCACCCTGACCTACGTCAGCGGAAACTGCGATAACCTCACAGCCATAGTTTTCTTTCAGCCACGGGATTAAAACCGATGTGTCCAGACCGCCTGAATATGCAAGAACAATTTTATTATATTTCTTAGCCATTTTTCATTTCCTCCAATCATTTGCCTGCGTGATGCTTTTTTCTTTGTCCGTTCAGTCAACTAAGACCGGCAGATTTATATGCCTCACGTGAAATTACCCAGATTATACCTCCTTGATCCTAATTATGCAATACTTTTTTTGCATTTTTATGAATAATTTTTGTATAAAAACGTGTTTTATGCATTTTTCGTGTGTTTTATGCATAAAAATGACATTTACGGACTTCATTTATATGCTATGCTATATGATAGGTATAAGTATTATAAATAAGTGGTACTGTGTGTACAGTAACATGGTACTGCCCTTCCTGCATTCTAAAATATGCATCTTGATTTAAAATGTCAAAATTGCTATTATAATGTAAGAATAAAATGAAAGCATTCGAAAGGATAAAAACCATGACGATCAATGAAAAAGCACTCGAACTTCATGAAAAATGGAACGGCAAGCTCGATACCGTCTCCAAAGTACAGGTAAAAACCAGAGAGGATCTGGCTCTGGCATACACACCGGGTGTTGCAGAACCATGTAAGGTAATTGCAGAAGATCCGGAAGCTGCATACCGCTACACCATCAAGTCCAACACTGTAGCCGTTGTCTCCGACGGAAGCGCCGTTCTGGGACTTGGCAATATCGGACCGTTAGCAGCTATGCCGGTTATGGAAGGAAAAGCCGTTCTGTTTAAAGAGTTCGGCGGCATCAATGCATTCCCGATCTGCCTCGACACACAGGACACCGAGGAGATCATTGAGACAGTTGTCCGCATTGCCCCGGCATTCGGCGGTATCAACCTGGAAGACATCTCCGCACCGCGCTGCTTTGAGATCGAGGAACGTTTAAAGAAACTGTTAAACATTCCGGTTTTCCACGATGATCAGCACGGAACCGCCATCGTCGTACTGGCAGGCATCATCAACGCCCTGAAAGTAACTGGCAAGAAGAAGGAAGACTGCCGCGTCGTTGTCAACGGCGCCGGAAGCGCAGGCGTTGCCATCACCAAACTGCTCTTAAACTACGGATTCCCGCATATCACCATGTGTGATAAGACCGGTATGCTCTGCAAGGGCATGGAAGGGCTTAACTGGATGCAGGAAAAGATGGTCGAAGTTACCAACTTAGAGCACAAGACGGGCACACTTGCCGATGCATTAAAAGGCGCTGACATCTTCGTAGGCGTGTCTGCTCCGGGCATCGTTTCCCAGGAGATGGTTGCTTCCATGAATAAAGATTCCATTCTCTTCGCAATGGCAAACCCGGTTCCTGAAATCATGCCGGATCTGGCAAAAGCTGCTGGTGCAAGAGTCGTAGGAACCGGACGTTCCGATTTCCCGAACCAGGTCAACAACGTTCTCATCTTCCCAGGCATCTTCCGCGGCGCTCTGGAAGGACGTGCAACCGCTATCACCGAAGAAATGAAACTGGCTGCTGCCAACGCAATTGCTGCTCTGGTTGATGACAGCGAATTGAGCGACGAGAACATTCTTCCGGCAGCATTTGATCCGCGTGTGGCTGACGCTGTTTCCAAGGCTGTTAAGGAACACATTAAGAAATAAACGTAACAATTCAAGCGATTCTCGCATTTACCGTAAGAACCGCACAAAATTTACACCGTTACGAAATAATAATAAAGGAGTTTTTCCATGCTGGCTGAACCGATGACACTTTACAAACTGATGAATCTCTATATGCTGCACCAGGTCAATTTTCCGCTGACCAACGCGCAGCTCTCCAATTTTTTCCTGGATCGTGAGTACACCACGTATTTCACACTCCAGCAGGCCTTGAACGAGCTTCTGGATGCAGGTCTGGTAAAAAAGGAGACGATGCGGAACAGCTCCCGCTATGAGATCACTAAGGAGGGCGAGGAAACACTGGAATTTTTCGGCAAAAACATCTCTCCTGCCATCGTCAGCGACATGGATGAATACCTGAAACAGAACCGCTTCCGTATGCGAAACGAGGTAGGACTGATCTCCGATTTCTATAAATCGACCAATCAGGACTACATCGTTCACTGCGAGGTGCGGGAAGGAAAAGCCGTTCTTGTCAATCTCGATATCTCCGTTCCGGATAAGGAGCAGGCGGAAATCATGTGCAATCACTGGAAGGATCGAAGCCAAGAGATTTATGCTTATGTGATGAAATCTTTGATGAGTGAGCATGGGGTGGAGAAAAAATAAGGATGACAAGCAAAAAACAAGGTCTGCGTCTGACATTTTATGCCTTTTTGCAAACCTTGTCTTTTCTTTCCATTTATATTACTTTTTCTAGATCTATAACAACACCATAAAAAGCTCTATTACTCTACCGTAACACTCTTCGCCAGGTTTCTAGGCTTATCTACATCCAGTCCTTTCGATACACTTACATAATATCCCAGCAGCTGCAGCGGCACAACCGCTAAGCTCGGTGTGAAGTGCTCGTCAGTCTTCGGTATATAGACTGCGAAATCGACGGTGTCTTCAATATTGTAGTTGCCTGCAGTTGTGAGTCCCATGAGGTAGGCGCCGCGGCATTTTACTTCTACCATGTTGCTGATCATCTTCTCATACAGGGCTTCCTGGGTCAGGATGCTGACTACGAGGATACCATCCTCAATCAGGCTGATGGTTCCGTGTTTTAATTCTCCAGCTGCATATGCTTCGGAATGGATGTAGCTGATCTCTTTTAATTTCAGGCTGCCTTCCAGGCTGACTGCGTAGTCGATGCCGCGGCCGATGAAGAACACGTCTTTTGCATTGGCATATTTCGCTGCGAACCACTGGATGCGTTCTTTGTCATCTTCGAGCAGCTTCGCGATCTGATCCGGCAGTTCCTGCAGGGCTGCAAGGAGTTCTTCATATTTTTCTTCTGTGATCGTACCGCGCACATGGGCGAACTGTACGCCCAGAAGATATCCGGCAACCAGCTGTGTGCTATATGCCTTGGTGGTCGCCACCGCGATCTCCGGCCCTGCCAGTGTGTAGAAAATATGATCTGCCTCACGTGCAATCGTGGAACCTACTACATTGACAATCGCCATCGTAGGCACGCCCTGGCTCTTTGCCAGACGCAGGGCTGCCAGGCTGTCGGCTGTCTCGCCCGACTGGCTGATGATGATAACCAGACTGTTCTCTTCCAGAATCGGGTTCCGGTAACGGAACTCGGAAGCCAGCTCGACGCGGACCGGAATACGCGCCAGATCTTCGATCACATACTGCGCTGCCACGCCTGCATGGTAAGCAGAACCACACGCTACGATATAAATACGCTTTAACGAACGAATGACATCATCGGAAAGTCCCGCCTCGGTCAGGTCAATATGATCATCGCGGATGACTGAATTTAATGTATCCCGAACCGCACGCGGCTGTTCATGGATCTCCTTAATCATGAAATGCTCATAACCTCCCTTTTCAGCAGCTTCTGCATCCCACTCAATCGTCACAAGTTCTTTCTGAATCTCTTCCTGATCAATATTATAGAAAGTAACCTCTCCCTTATGTAAGCGTCCCAATTCCTGGTTGCCGATATAGTATACCTTGCGGGTATATGGAAGCAGGGGCGGAACATCCGACGCGATAAAGGATTCGCCCTCGCCTACTCCGATGATCATCGGGTTATCCTGACGGGCTACAAAGATCTCCTCCGGATAATCCTTAAACATAACCGCCAATGCATACGTGCCACGGATACGCATCATCGCACGCGCCATCGCATCGAGCGGTCCCTCGTTGTATTTCTTATAATAATGATCGATCAGCTTTACAGCCACCTCTGTATCAGTATCTGAATAAAACGTATATCCATTTTTAATCAGTTTTTCGCGAATTTCCTGATAGTTTTCGATAATACCATTGTGAACCGCTACCACGCTGCGGTCATCCGTGCAGTGCGGATGTGCATTGTTCTCAGACGGCTCCCCGTGTGTCGCCCAGCGGGTATGACCGATACCGCAGTTGCCCCGCATTGCGCGTCCATTGTCTGTTTTCTCTGCCAGCGCGCGCAGACGTCCCTTCGCCTTTACAACCTCCGGTACACGTTCTCCGTCTCTGACTGCCAGACCTGCTGAATCGTATCCACGATATTCAAGCTTCTCCAGACCCGCTAATAAGATCGGAGCCGCCTGCTGGTCTCCTGTATATCCTACGATACCACACATACAATTATTCCTCCTTTTTCAACCAAGCGAGCCGCTGCCATCATACCGCCTCAGACACTCCCGCCTTCGTATCTCTATCTCAAGAATATGATAAATCTATTGATTCTTCAAAATAGAATCTTCTATAAAATATGTCGTTTATCCCTAAATAGCGCCTGACCGGCACCTTCGATATTGACTTTCTTCTCAGTCATGTATATATTCTGTCTCATTATACCAAAAAAGAATCTTCTTGTCAGCATTTGCTGTAATATTTTCGTCAGTCATCATATAGACACATCTCATTTCAAAACCATCCGCCATAAGCAGTCACATATTTCTTCTGCATATCTACCTGTAAAATAACGATTGTCCACGACAACTATTTTTTATACAGGAGGTTTCATCATGAAAAACGAAACAATGTACTTTAACGATCTTCTTTCCATCTGGCTGGAAAAGCAGAAACAGGCGCGAGCCCTGTCTACCTATGTGAAATACCGGCATCTGGCAGACCGTTATATCTCCCCTTATTTTAGATCCATCCAGCTTTCAAAGATCGATCTGCCTATGCTTCAGACCTTCCGCAATTCCCTTTTATCCCCGGATTCCCTGCATCCGCTTGGGAACGGAACTATCCGCTGTATTCTTCTGCTCGTCAACTCCATTCTGCGTATTTCCTATGAAACCGGGCAAACAAACGGCATTCTCTATCTCCCGCCCCGTCTTCCAAAAAAACGCCCTGAAGTACCTGTTTTTACCCTTCAGGAACAGAAACAGCTCGAACACTATCTAACTGCCCATACAGGAATCTCCGAAGCCGTCATCTATCTGGGACTCTATACAGGGCTGCGGGTTGGAGAACTCTGCGCCCTGCGTTGGGAAAATATTCATTTTTCCGATCGCTATCTCCATGTCCGACACACGGTGCAGCGCCTGACGCGCCTTGACACAACCCATAAATCAGAACTCATTTTATCCGGTCCCAAAAGCATCTCCTCCAACCGTTTGGTTCCCCTGCCCGCTTTCCTTCTGCCGATCCTACAGCCATATTCTCATCCGGAACACCCGGATTATTTTCTGCTGTCACAATCTGCCAGCTCCCCGATGGATCCGCGAACCTTCCAGAATCACTACCAGCGCATTCTATCTCAAGCCGGACTGCGCTATCTGAATTTTCATGCAATCCGGCACACGTTTGCCACTCGCTGTATCACAAATGGCATGGATCCCAAAACGCTCAGCGAAATTCTGGGACACTCCGATTTGAAAGTCACGCTTGAATACTATTTTCATTCCTCTCTGGAATTCAAGAAAGAACAGATCGACCGCCTTACTGCACTTTCTCCGACCGTCCATACTTCTCTTCCAGATATGCCACATAATATGACGGATTAAAATCTTCCCCCGTCATATCGCGCAGGATCTGACGGCTGTCCTTCAATTTGCCATACTGGTGAATATTTTTCCGCAGATATTCGCGGATTTCTCCCAGGTTTCCCGCCTCCAGTAGTTTTTCTACCGGCAATTCCTTCTTCATCTGGTGATAAATCTGCGCGCCAAAGGCATTTCCTAATGCATAGGACGGAAAATAGCCGATCGATCCCTGTGACCAGTGAATATCCTGCAGTACGCCCTCCCGATCCGTGGACGGGCGTACTCCCAGGTATTCTTCATACTTATCATTCCAGATCTGCGGCAGTTTCTCCACCTCCAGATCCTCCTCAATCAGCATTTTCTCAATTTCATAGCGCACCAGCACATGCAGCGGATAAGAAAGCTCATCCGCTTCCGTCCGGATCAGCCCCGGAACGGTTCTATTAACCGCCGCCAGAAAATCCTCCAGACTCGTCTCCGTCAGCGGGCTTCCAAACATCTGCGCCACTTTTCCATAAATCGGTTTCCAGAATGCATGGCTGCGTCCCACGATATTTTCAAAGAAACGGGACTGGCATTCATGCATTCCCATCGAAGTTCCCTGCCCCACCAGCGTCTGTGTCAGGTCATCCCGGATGCCAAATTCATAGATAGCATGTCCCGTCTCATGCAGCACGGAAAAAATCGAAGAATCAATCCGTTTCTGATAATGCGTCGTGATCCGTACATCATGATTGTGCAGATTCGTCGTAAACGGATGGGCGCTGAGTGCCAGTACTCCCCGGTCAAAATCAAAGCCCTCATATTCTGCTAGGAAACGCGCCACCTCTGCCTGCGCCGCCTCCGGATAATCTGCGGATAAAAAGGCGTCCGGAACCGTCTTCGAGCGCTCTGCCGATTCTTTCAAAAGCGGCACGATTTTCCCTTTCATCAGCTCAAAAAATGGATCTAACATCTCCATATTAAAACCTTTTTCGTAGGTATCCAGCATCACATCGTAAAGCTTCTGTCCCGGCTTTGCCCGGTACGCCGCAAATTTCTTCTGATAGGAAATAATCTCCTTCAAAACAGGGGCAAATGAAGCAAAATCATTTTTCTCTCGCGCACGCGTCCAGATTCCCGTCGCACGCGCCGTAAGTTCTGCATACGCACGGTATTCCTCCGGCGGAATGCAGGAAAGCCGCTCCTGCTCCTCGGCTGCTTCCCGGAGAATTGCCGACTGCACCTCATCAAATACGCCCGCATTCTCTTTTTCTGCCTTCTGGCAGGCATCCAGCAGCTCCTTAAAACGCATTGACGCCAGAATCTCCTGATACTGCTCCGAAAGTGAACCTATTACCCGCGCGGTATGCTCTGCTGCACCCTTCGGCGCCAGCGTCTCATCATCCCACTCAAACAAAACCATCGACGTCTGAAGCGCCATCGCCCGCTCCAAAAGAGACTGCAGCTCCTCAAACTGTTTTTTTACATTCTGATTCTTCTGTTCTGTCTGTGCCATTTTCCTGCCTCCTGTCTTTTTTTCGTAATTCTATCATCCAAATTCTGTGTATTTTTTAGATTCCGCTGCACATATGCCTGCATTCTTTTGTAATATGAGCCATTTCCATCTTCATCATACCAGATTTTCTTTCTTCTGTTTCTTATATCTTTCTTATGATTTTTTACAGTTCACACATTGTGCAAACTGTAACAGGATTTTCTCATGATGCCTTATGTGACTTTCCAATCTTGCATAATCATGCAAAACGCGGTATACTAAAACCAGTTTAAATCATATGCATAAGGCTGGTTCCCGGCACACGGATATACGCCACGAATCAACTTCCATGCACACACCAGGACAGGAGGGATTGCAGATGATCGAAGCAACGAGCTGCGGCGGTGTGGTTATATTTCGGGGAAAATTACTCGTTCTTTACAAAAACTACCGGAACAAATACGAAGGCTGGGTTCTTCCCAAAGGAACCGTAGAACCGGGCGAAGACTTCAAGCAGACCGCCCTCCGGGAGGTTCATGAGGAGACTGGCGTCGACGCCTCCATCATCAAGTACATTGGCAAAAGCCAATACACCTTCAACACCCCTCAGGATACCATCGAAAAGACCGTGCACTGGTATCTGATGATGGCGGACAGCTATTACAGCAAGCCGCAGCGCGAAGAATACTTCGTCGATTCCGGCTACTACAAATTTTACGAAGCCTACCATCTTCTGAAATTTTCCAACGAAAAACAGATCCTGGAAAAAGCCTACAATGAGTATCTGGATCTGAAAAAGGCAAATTTGTGGGGGAATCGGAAATACTTTTAATCACAAGAACAAAGAGGCTGTTGCAAAATCATTAGCAAAAATAGATGATTGAGCGGCAGCTTCCATTTCTCTGCCAGCTAATCTGGGTTAAAATTCGCGGTTTTCCTGGTGACATACTCCCTCCACTTAGCTAACGCTTGAAGTGAGGGCTTCTCGTTCGATTGCCCTATTGGGCAAAGCATAGGCGAGCTATCCCCGTGT